>Ga0209988_10000170_pt1 | contig 36463 bp, 28 predicted proteins | sample N075metaG_FD_183115 | JGI IMG/M metagenome (GOLD analysis project Ga0209988, IMG submission 183115) | Deep subsurface microbial communities from Kermadec Trench to uncover new lineages of life (NeLLi) - N075 metaG (SPAdes) (version 2) | ecosystem: Environmental > Aquatic > Marine > Ocean trench... | reverse complement strand
GTCGAAGGCGTAGTAATCTTCATTCGCACTTCCGCCTTGGGGGTAGGTGAGGTGGTCGGGGTTGGGTGCGAACTGTCGTCGGACGTTCGCTACCAGCGCAGCGTTCTCGGCAGGGACTTTGCCGGACTCGCCTTCCCAGTTCCCGATCAAGCCGAAGTGCGGACAGGAAACCGAGAGGGGTGCCAGGTGGCGTCGGTACATCGTGTACGCGAACCTCGCACCAAAGTCGTCAACCTGCGGATAGTCCCGCGAAGTGGCCCACGCGACGTTGTCTCCCAGGGCGATCACGAAGTCCGGCCGGTCCCGTTGGACATTGCGAACGACGTCGTCCAGCACCCTGATCGGACCGGATCCATCGGGGAAGGAGCCGGTATGCGGGTCGGCGGTGAGCGCCGCCGTGAACGCTACCTCACCCACACGTTGAGTCGTGAAGCGTCCTGTAGCGACCGACAGGAGATCTTCACCGGACGCAGCCATGAGGACCCGGTAATCATAGGCGGTACCGGCCGCCAAGTCGCCGACGTTCCAGTTGACGAATTCACCCGCCGGGGCACTCCGATCAGCTCCCGCCGCACCCCACACAGTCGGCCCGAGCGACGCCTTGATCTCGAGCCGTGCCGTCGCGTCCACGGGGCCGTTTCGAACGTTCACCAGCATCGACTCGGTGGTCGGTCTGGCGAGGAAAGGGAGGAGCGAAAGCGTCGGAACGACCTGGCCGCCGGGTGCGTATCGCGGGATCCCCAAGGCTGCCGCACCCGTGAGCCCAGTCAAAAACGACTTACGCGAGAGATCTCCTGCACCCCATCCCATCGTGCGCTCCCATCCGGCGGGTTTGCGGTTCATCGGTTCTCCCACCATGGGCTGCTGGGCTAGGGGCTGCAAGGCGGGTGAGCTACACGGCGGGCGAACTGCAAGGCGAGCGGGCCGCAGGGTGAACGGGCGTGGCCACGTTTCCGGGCCCCCCCCGGGAACTTCTGAAAGCCTAGCTGATCTTCCGCCGCTTGCGTCGCATGAAGTCCATCATGATGTACTGACCGAGCGTCCGGGTCGACGTGAAATAGGCCTTACCTCTCGCGATCTCCGAGACCTTCTGGACGAACTGCACCAGGTAAGGGTCCTGTGCCAGCATGAAGGTGTTGATCAGGATTCCGGCGCGCCGGCAGGCGGATACCTCCCGGAAGGTCTGCTGCAGGATGTGTTGGTCCATCCCCCCGGAGTTCTTGTAGATCCGTCCGTCGGGCAGGGTGATCGCAGACGGCTTCCCGTCCGTGATCATGATGATCTGCCGCATATCCTTCTTCTGTGCTTTCAGAATGTTTCGCGCCAGCAGCAGTCCCCCCGCCGTATTCGTGTGGAACGGCCCCACCTGAGCCTTCGCCAACTGGCTGAGAGGGATCTCCTGTGCTTGGTCTCCGAACGTGACTACCTGAAGGGAGTCTCCCGGGAACCGGGTGCGGATGAGATGGGAGAGGGCCAGCGCCACGCGCTTGGCCGGGGTGAAGCGATCCTCTCCGTATAGGATCATCGAATGCGAGATATCGAGCATCAGCACCGTGGCGCATGAAGACCGGTACTCGGTCTGATGCACCATGAGGTCCCCATAGTCGATGTTCAATGGCACACCGAGTCCCTCCCGCTCGATGGCGTTCTTGAGCGTGGCGGGAACGTCGAGGTTCAGGGTATCACCGAACTCGTAAGGCTTGCTCGTGGCGTCGGACTCGACGCCGGTCGAGAGGTGGGGCGTCTCGTGAGAGCCGAAACTCGACGATCCTATCGCGGAGAGAAGGCTCCTCAGGGCCCCGTAGGCAAGGAAGTCCGTGCCCTTCTGGGTCAGGTTGAAATTCACCTTCTGGGCCGCATCCTTGGCCTCATCGATCTCGCCCATTCCAGTGACGTCCTGGACGGCTCCGGGCATGGTCGGTGCCCCCTCCTCCAGCGTCAGATAACCCTCCTCGACCATACGTTGGATGAGATCGTCCAGGAGGTCGGCGATCTGCTGCTGAACTGCCTCGTCTCCCTCGCCGTCGCCTCGCAGCTCCTCGACCATCTCCTGTGTGAGTTGCCCGCTCTCGACCAACGCCTTCAGGAGAGCGTTCTTGAGAGCGTCCACCGAGCTCGTGTCTTCGAGTCCCGACCATCCCCAGAAAGGATGGTAGTTGGGCCCGCCGGCGAAGCCTCCGTTCATGAAGAAATCCGAAAGGGATTCCATGAGGCTCTCGAGGTTCATGGCGTCGAGCCAGCCGCCTCGATATTTGGTGTAGGTCGAAAATCGCATAGTGGAGCCGGACGATGGGTGAACCCTAAATCTCCCATCAAGTTTAACCGAGGCTGAGGGTGGCGGCCACTTCGCCGGTGCGGAGTTCAGGGTACGAACAGATTGCGGGTCCACACGCCCGACGGCGCGTCTAGTGGCTCATTCCACTACCTTGTGGGCTCGTTCCACCGTTTTGTCGCCTGGTTCCATCGTTTTTCCATACCGATCGACTCGCCGATGACCATTCGTCCCGTAATAGCAGGCCTCCTAGCCGTCTGCATGGCTTCCACCGTCGCTGCGCAGGACGGGCCCGCCTCTGCCGGGTCTGGTGGCGCTCCGCCCCGCCCGATTAGCGTCGGCGTCGCGACGGGGGTGTCGAACCCGCCGCTGATCGACGGCCGCCTCGATGATGCCGCGTGGGCGCGGGCGGCTCCGATGACCGGGTTCACACAGCGGGAGCCCAGCGACGGACAGCCCGCCTCGGAGCGGACCGAGGTGAGAGTCGTCTTCGACGACGAGGCTCTCTATATAGGCGTGTGGGCGTTCGATAGCCGGCCTGCCGAGATCGTTTTGGGGGAGCGGATCCGGGACTACCAGGTAGCGCAGAGCGATAACGTCGTGCTCATCTTCGATACGTATAAAGACGAGCAAAACGGATTCGTGTTCGGCACGACGCCTGTCGGCATTGAATACGACGGCCAAGTTGCCAACGAGGGTCGGGGTGGGGGACGTTTTGGCGGTGGCGGCGGTGGAGGAGGAGGAGGCCAACGGCGCTTCCAGTCCGGGGCGGGCGGCGGTTTCAACAAGAACTGGGATGGGAGTTGGACCGTGGCGACCTCCCTCGACTCAGAGGGGTGGTACGCGGAGTTCCGTATTCCCTTCAACACTCTGCGTTACGGGACGGACGGCTCGTCCTGGGGCTTTAACGTATCCCGGCGCATCCGACGGCTGAACGAGGAGTCCTTCTGGTCTCCGGTGCCACGGGAGTTCAACCTCTACCGCCTGAACTACGCCGGCGATCTGGAGGGACTCGCGCCCCCATTCCGGCGGCTGGCCACCGTTACGCCGTACGCCTTGGGCTCGACGGCGCGGAATTACGAGGAGGGCGAGACGGCGTTCGACGAGCAGGCGGAGTTCGGTGGGGAAGCCAAGATCCAGGTCACGCAAGGCTTGACGTTCGATCTGACCGTAAATACCGATTTCGCCCAGGTCGAGGTGGACAACCAGCAGGTGAATCTCACGCGCTTCTCGCTTCTTTTTCCCGAAAAGAGACATTTTTTCCTGGAAAATGCGGGCTTCTTCACGGTGGGTGCGGGTGGTGCAGATCTCTTTTTCAGCCGAAGGATCGGGATCGCCGACGGTGTGCAGGTCCCCATCAAAGGTGGAGGACGTCTGTCCGGTAAGGCCGCTGGCTTCAACGTCGGTCTTCTCCACATTCAGACCGAGGGTGTCGCCGGGGTTCAGCTGGACAATGCCTACTCGGTGGCTCGTGTCGCCCGGGAGCTACCCAATCGCTCGCGGGTTGGGGCGTTGTTCATCGATCGAAGCGGCGAGGCCGATGGCGATTACAACAGGACATATGCCGCGGATGCGCGGGTGGCAATCGGTGAGGCGCTGACGCTCTCCTCCTTCGTAGCACAGACGGAGACGCCGGGGCTTTCGGGTGGCGAGCACGCCTACGATGCCAACGCGGCGTGGAACAGTCGAAATTGGGACGCGTCCTTTGGCATACGTGAAATCGGGGAAAACTTCAATCCCGAAGTGGGCTTCGTGCCGCGGGACGGATACCGGTCTTACTCGATGCGTCTCCAGCGATTTCTTCGGCCCAACGGGTTCCTGAGGGAGATCCGCCCCCATATGTCCTTCAACACGTTCCGGAGTCGGCGGAGCGGGATCGAAAAAGGGTTTGAGGAGTCGAGTCGCCTCCATCTCGATACCGCCTGGGAGTGGCCGGACGGAACCCAGCTCTCCACCGGCGCCAACTGGGTACGGGAGGGGCTGTACGAGCCCTTCGAAATCCGGGGCACGGACGTAGTGGTGCCGACCGGAACCTACGACGGGTGGGAGGCCATCGTCTTTTTCAACACGAATCGCTCCGCCGACTTTTCCTTCAACGGCAGATTCAACGGCGGGAGTTTCTTGTCCGGGAATCGTTGGAACATTTCCGGTGGGATCACGCTGAGGAGTGGTGCGGCGTTCACGTCGTCGATCAGCATCGACTACAACGACGTCAACCTTCTGGAAGGAGACTTCGAGACGGTCCTCGTGGGGGTGAACCTCGGGTACTTCTTCACGCCGCGGGTCTATCTCCAGTCGCTCATCCAGTACAGCGATCAGATCGATCGTCTCTCGGCGAACGTGCGCTTCGGTTGGTTGAACACGGCGGGGACGGGATTATTCATCGTGTACAACGAAATCCAGGGAATCGACCGACTGGATGGCCCCCTCGGTCGCTCTTTGACCCTGAAGTTTAGCCGACAGTTCAAGGTGCTCGGGGGGTAGGAGCACGACCACCCGCGATCCTCACCGACTCAGACGCCTCCTCCTGGAGCACTACGACGAGCATCGCCGTGACCTTCCTTGGCGAGCGAGTCGGGAGCCATACCGCGTCTGGGTCTCCGAGATCATGCTCCAGCAGACGCGTGTAGAGACCGCGATTCCTTATTACGACCGGTGGATGGAGCGCTTTCCCACGGTGGAGGATCTTGCGGAGGCGGACGTACAGTCCGTGCTGAAGGCATGGGAAGGACTCGGCTATTATTCGCGGGCCCGGAATCTTCGGCGCTCGGCCCTGATCGTGAGGGATCGGCTCGGCGGGATGCTTCCGCAGGACTCCCGGAGTCTCAAGACGCTGCCGGGGATCGGCGAGTACAGCGCGGGTGCCATCGCGAGCATCGCCTACGGGGAGGTTGTGCCCGCCGTGGATGGAAACGTGCGGCGCGTTTTGTCCCGACTCTTCGACCTCGTGGATCCCGCCGACGCGAGCCTGCGGAAACGAGCCGGCGAGCTCGTCGATCCCGATCGTCCCGGGGATTGGAATCAGGCGCTCATGGAGCTGGGAGCCACGGTATGCACCCGCCGGTCCCCTCGGTGCACGGAATGTCCGCTGATGGGGGAATGCCTGGCTTGGGCCGAGGGGACGCAGGAGCTGAGGCCGGCCTCGAAGCGCCGATCGCGTGTGCGTTCGGTCTCCTACGCGGTGTTGGTGGCACACAATCCGGACGGCGAGCTGCTCCTGGTCCAGCGACCACCCGACGGTCTCCTCGGCGGGCTCTGGGAGTTTCCGGCGGTCGAGATCGGGGCGGAGGACCTCCCACCTGAGGGTCCCACATCTACTGAAGGTGAACTCAGTGGAGGGACCCTGTTCCATGAACGATGCCGAGCCCGCCTGGAGGGTCTGGGCGTCGAGTTTACCCCGGGAACGGTGGACTTCCGCGTCCTGCCGGAGGTCTGCCACGCGTTCACCCACCTCAAGGCGGTGTACCGTCCGATGTTGGTGGCCGGCGCCCGTTCAGGGGAGGTGGAAGAGATCCTTTCGGACAGGCCCGAGCCGCGGGAGGTGCCCGAGTGGTCGGTTGGGCGGGAGCCTCCGGAGGAGCTCGTGCTGGAGCAACGCCAATGGGTCATGCCAGACCAGGTCGAACACCTCCCGCTCCCGGTCGCACAGCGGAAGATCCTCGGGCTGGCCGCCCCAGCTCCGGCCACCCCAGCGCTGGCCGCCCCAGCCCCTACGCGCTGACGCCCCCAAATGGGTCGAACCCCTGGTACCCTTTGGCCGGGGGAGGCTCATGCCGCGCCTTCGCGTAGCTGCCGCTGACCGAGCGCGTGATCTTCCGATCCGCTGCCAGCGCTTCCAGAACGAGCTCACATGCTCCCGCCCGCAATCCGTCGGAGCACTTCTTCGGGGCGAGGCCGACTGCCTTGACCAACTTCAGAAGGCCGGGAACGATCTCGAAGCCCAGCACGCATGCCTCCGCCGAGCTTTCGGATCCCACCTGGAGCGCGCCACCCAGCTCGAAGTACTCGATGATCTCTTCCACATCCGATCCGCCCGCGTGGGCTTGAAACACACCCTTTGCGGCCGAGCTGATCAAATCCCGGGCGATTCGGTCAGCACCGTGCAACTCTCCTTCATACTCGAGCTCCATCTTCCCGGTGATGGCGGGAAGCGCGCTGTAGATATCGGCCACGCGGGGAACGACGCGATCCTCCCCGAGCAGGAGCGCCCTTCGTTCTGCCGACGATACCACGCTCTCGAGCACGGTGATCGGCATGCGCTGGCTGACGCCCGAGCGCTGGTCGATACGTTTGTCGTCTCGGCCCAGAAAGGCGATCCGTTCGACGAGCTCGGCGATAAAATCCGGGATCTCGGTCGGAATGCCATTCCGGTCGAGCCAGGCCTCCTGCCGAGTGATGTCGATCCCGATCGAGAGTTCGGTGGGATAATGCGTCTGGATTTCGGCTCCGATCCGGTCCTTGAGCGGAGTGATGATTTTTCCGCGGGCCGTGTAGTCCTCGGGATTGGCCGTAAAAACGAGGAAGACGTCGAGCGGTAGCCGAATGGGGTACCCCTTCACCTGTATGTCACCCTCTTGGAGAATGTTGAAGAGGCCGACCTGAATCTTCCCCGCGAGATCGGGCAGTTCGTTCATCGCGAAGATGCCGCGGTTGGCCCGAGGAAGAAGTCCATAATGGATCGTCAGCTCGTCCGCGAGGATGTGTCCTCCCCGTGCGGCCTTGATAGGGTCCACGTCCCCGATGATGTCGCCCATGGTCACGTCCGGCGTCGCCAGTTTTTCGACGAAGCGATTGTCCCTGGTCACCCAGGCGAGCGGTGCGTCGTCACCCTTCTCCTCAAGTACCAACCGCGCATACTTCGAAATCGGGTTGAGGGGATCGTCATTGATCTCGCTCCCCTCGAGGATCGGGATCTCGGGGTCGAGAAGGTCCACGAGCTGTCTGAGAATGCGGCTCTTCGCTTGACCCCGTAGACCCAGCAAGATGAAGTCGTGATGTGCGAGGATCGCGTTCACGATCATGGGAACGACGGTATCCCCGAAGCCGATGATACCGGGGAAGATGTCCTCCCCGGCCTTGAGCTTTATGATCAGGTTTTGCCGCAGCTCACTCTTTACGGTGCGGGGCTTGTATCCGGAGGCCTTGAGCTCACCGACGGTGCCGGGCCGGTTAGAAGTCATAGAAAACGTCTCATCCGTGCGTGGGGGAGATCGAAGGGAGGTGCAGCGTCTCCCGTATGGTGGCGAAGTTGGAATCGCTGCGCCAATCCGCGACCTTCCTGCCTATTCGGAACGCGGAGCCGGGACCACCATCTACGGAACGAAGATGTCCGAAAAACTCCAATCCGTTGGACCGATTCGACCAGCTCAATTTCAGTCGGCGCTGCCCACCGATCGGCTGATTCTCCGAGACGCCCCGGACTCCGACGCGGTATCGATGGACGTGGTGTTCGTGGGTGGTGGGCCCGCCGGTCTTGCAGGGGCGATCGAGTTGGCCCGGCTCGTGGGGAAGGACAACGAAGGTGACGGTGGGCTGGGCGAAGTCGAAATCGGGGTCCTGGAGAAGGCGAGCCAACTCGGCGAGCACGCTCTCTCGGGAGCTGTGGTGAACCCGATCGCGTTTCAGGAGCTCTTCCCCGAGCTAGACATCGGTGATCTCCCGTTTCGGGGCAAGGTCGGCAAGGAGGCGGTCTACTTCCTTACCGAGCGGCGGGCATTCCGGATCCCGACGCCGCCCACCATGAGGAACCACGGCAACTACCTGGCCTCGATCTGCGAAATCGTGCGGTGGTTGGGAAAGAAGGCGGAGGCCCTCGGCATCAACGTGTTTCCCGGGTTTCCGGTCGAGGGCTTGCTGGTCGAGGACGACCGTGTCATCGGCGTCCGCACCACACCCTCCGGCCTCGACCGTGAAGGTAGGCCCGGCGCGGACCACATGCCTGCCATGGATCTGACCGCTCGGGTAACCGTTCTCTCGGAGGGTACACGCGGGCCACTCACGCAAGCGTACTTGGCGTGGCAGGGCATTGGCTCCGACAATCCCCAGATCTTCGCCCTCGGGGTCAAGGAGCTGTGGGAAACCCGGGTGCCGTTGGACCGGGTGATCCATACGATGGGATGGCCGCTTCCCAGCGACGCCTTCGGCGGAAGTTTCATGTATCCGCTGGCAGAGAATCTGGTCGCGCTCGGCCTCGTCGTCGGACTCGATTATCAGGACGCCCGCTTCGACGTCCACGACGTGCTGCAGCGCATGAAGCTCCACCCCCTCTTCCGACCCTACCTGGAGGGTGGCGAGATGGTGGAGTGGGGGGCGAAGACGATTCCCGAGGGGGGATTCTACTCGGTACCCGAACGTTGCCACGGAAACGGAGTGTGCCTGGTGGGTGATGCGGCCGGGTACGTGGACGTGCCGTCGCTCAAGGGAATCCACTACGCGATGCACTCGGGGATCCTGGCCGCGAGGGCGATCTTCCGTGCGCTCAAAGCGGGGGACGTGTCGGAGGCCGGACTGCGCTCCTATTCCGAGTCGGTGAACGCGAGCTACATCATGAAGGATCTACGGCGCACTCGGAACGTCCGCCTGGCGTTCAAGAAGGGATTTCTGCGAGGGGCGGTCGGAGCGGGTGTCATGACCCTGTCCGGCGGTGCGTTCCCCGGAGGGCAGATCACCACCCCAGAGGATGCGGAGGAGGAGCGAGTGCTCGGAGGTGGGGGGCCGGGTGTCCGACCCGACGGGAAGCTCACGTTCAGCAAAGTGGATGCGGTCTACAAGGCCGGGAACCAGACGCGCGACGACGGGCCCAGTCATTTGGTGGTGGGCGAGGACGTGAGCCCCGAAGCGGCCGAGCTGTACACGCACATGTGCCCCGCCGGCGTCTACGAGCGTGACGGCGACGAACTGCGCGTCAACGCGCCGAACTGCGTCGACTGTAAGGCGACCGACGTGCTCGGGCCGCGGTGGATGTCCCGGGAGGGTGGGAGTGGACCGGCCTACCGGCGGATGTAGAAAGCACCTCCTTCAACGGCCTTCTTGATCAGCCAAGAGCTTTCTGGATCAGCCCGGCATGCCCTGCTCGAGGATGACCACCTCGCCTTCGGACAGTTCCTTCACCCGCTCGGCGTTGGCGCGGGTCTCGCGGCCACCCCAGTGCACCGGGACGACGACGCGAGCGTGGCAGGCGGCGGCGGCGCGGACCGCATCCTCCGGCCCCATGGTGTAATGACCCTCGCATGGCAAGAACGCCACATCGCACCTTATCTGGTTCATCGCCTCGAGGAAGTCGGTGTCGCCGGAGTGGTAGTACGTGATCCCGTCCACCGTGAACACGTACCCCAACCATTGGTTCTCCGGAGGGTGAAACTTCTTGTCCTCGTTGTACGCCGGTACGGCCAGGATTTCGATCCCGTCGAGGTGTACCATGTCGCCGGGCCGCATCAGATGGTCGACATCTTCGAGCTGGTGCCTCATGGAAGCCGGCGCGACCAGCGTGGTATCTCGACCCCGTACCTTGGCGATGTCGTCTTCGGAAAAATTATCGAAGTGGGGATGCGTCAGAAGGATGTAATCTGCCGTGCTCCCCTCTGGTATTCCCCAGGGGTCGATATGGATTTCAACACCGCCTCGCCGAATCCGGACGGAGGATTGCCTGAACCAGGTGACGCCTTCGAGCATGGCTGGGCCGGACGAAGGAAAACGAAGATCAGCGAATTTTTCAGAACCTAAGCGCTGACCTTATGCCAAAAAAGGCCGACATTATGACAGGGGACTGCAACTAAGGCATATTTTAGCAGGCAATACGTGGCAGGATTTATGCAGGTAGGATCCATTCCCGAGCCGCCTCTGATCTTACGGCACCACTCGGGAACGCCTGCCAGGGGGTGGGCGTTACCACATCAGCGATGTCTCGATCCTGATTGAAGACGGAAGCGACTGAGTGAGGTCTCATGGGTGAACGTTATACACTTCCAGTTTTGCCACTGAGGGATACCGTCGTATACCCTGGCGTGGCTGTGCCGATCTCGGCCGGCCGGCCGGGTACGGTGGAGGCTGTGCAGGAGGCACTCGACGGAGACCGGCGGCTTTTCGCCGTCGCCCAGAAGGAGAACGTCGATGACCCGGCACCCGATGTGCTCTACAAGATCGGGACGGTCGTCCGGATCATCCAGACCCACCGGGTGCGGGGGGGCGTTCAACTCTTGGTACAGGGTGAGGGACGGGCGCAGGCGCTCTCCTATGAGGTCAAGGGTGAGGGGATGCTGCACGCGGTTCTCCTCGAGATGGAGCGCCAGCCCAGCCAGAATGCCGACGACCCGGCCTTCCAGGCGCTCAATCATGAGTTGAGGGAGCGTGCGGCCGAGTTGGGCACGCGAAGGGGGGTTCCGGCCGAGGCTCTCAATCAGCTCATCCAGGGTGTGGATGAGCCTGGCGCGTTCGCCGATCTCGTATCGTTCTATCTGGAGTTGGAAACGGCGGACAAGCAGGCGCTCCTGGAAATGCTCGACGACGAGGAACGGATGCGGGAGGCCCTCGTGGCCGTCGAGCGCGAGTTGGCCCGGCTCGATGCTCAAGAGGAAATCCAGGCCAGGGTGCAGGAAGAACTCGGCGAGCGACAACGCGAGATGCTGCTTCGCGAACAGCTCAAGCAGATCCAGCGTGAGTTGGGTGACGAAGACGAACGGGATGACGTCGAGGACCTCCGGGAGCGGGTGGAGGCACTGAAGCTCGACGAAGAGCAACGGGCAGAGGTCGAACGGGAGCTCAAGCGCCTGGAGCGTACGAGTCCACAGTCAGCCGAGTACCAGGTCATCCGAACCTTTCTCGAGTGGGTGACGGAGCTTCCCTGGAACGTCCGGTCCGAAGACAAGATCGACCTCGCTCTGTCAGCCGAGATCCTGGACGAGGATCACTATGGTCTCGAGGACGTGAAGGACCGCGTTCTGGAGTTCTTGGCGGTTCGGAAGCTCCAACTCGACCGGGCCAAGGACTCGGAGGACGGGGCTGACGACGAGGAGACCGATGACGCGGATGACGCTGGCGAGGCCGACGAAGCCGCGAAGTCGAGCGACGCCAACGGTTCGGACGGCGCAACAGACGCGCCTGCGGAGTCAAAGGAGCCAGAGGCCGTGGGTGGCCGGGGCCCGATTCTCCTGTTCGTGGGTCCTCCTGGAGTCGGAAAAACCAGTATCGCTCAGTCCATCGCCCGGTCGTTGGGCAGAGAATATGTGAGGATCTCGCTCGGCGGCGCTCGTGACGAAGCCGACATTCGCGGTCACCGCCGTACCTACGTGGGTGCCATGCCCGGCCGGATCATCCAAGGGATGCGGCAGGCCAAGTCGAAGAATCCGGTATTCCTTCTCGACGAGGTGGACAAGCTGGGCGTGTCGTTCCAGGGAGATCCCAGTGCGGCGCTGCTCGAGGTACTCGATCCGACTCAAAATTCGAGCTTCACGGATCACTATCTGGGCATGCCCTTCGATCTCTCCGAGGTACTCTTCATCGCGACGGCGAATTACTCGGACCGGATTCCGCCCCCGCTGTATGATCGCATGGAAAAGGTCGATTTTTCAGGGTACACCGAGGCCGAAAAGCTGGAGATCGCGAAGCGTTACCTGCTTCCGCGCCAGGAAAAGGAAAACGGCCTGCGGGACGGTGAAATGTCGTTGGGTGACGATGCGCTTCTAAGCCTGATCCAGGAATACACACGGGAGGCGGGAGTTCGTCAGATCGAGCGCCAGTTGGGCAAGCTGGCCCGGAAGGTCGCTCGAAAAATTGCCGCGGGCGAGGTCGAGGGTCTCGAGATCGATCGCGCGGTCATCCGGGAGTTGATCGGACGCCCAAGGGTACATCCCGAGCGGATGGCTCCTTCGGACGTCGTGGGGGTGGCGACGGGGATGTTCTACACGCCGATGGGCGGCGATATCATGTTCGTCGAAGCCAGCGTCATGAACGGCGACGGCGCACTGGTCCTCACCGGCCAGTTGGGCGACGTCATGAAGGAGTCCGGGCGGGCCGCACTGAGCTTCGCCAAGAGCAACTACACTCGCCTCGGTATCGAGGAGGATGCCCTCAAGGGCCGGGACGTGCACATCCATGTTCCGGCGGGGGCGGTCCCCAAGGACGGTCCCTCCGCCGGTATTACCATGGCTACGGCTTTGGTGTCGGCCCTCTCGGGACGAAAGATCCGTCGAGACGTCGCGATGACGGGTGAGTTGACCCTCACAGGCCGGGTGCTTCCGATCGGCGGCCTCAAAGAGAAGATATTGGGCGCCATCCGCGCCGGCATCGACGAAATCATCCTGCCGTTGGACAACGAGGCCGACCTGGACGATCTCCAGGAGGAGGTGAGAAAATCCCTCACCATTCACCTGGTTGAGGACTTGGACCAGGTGATCAAGATTGCGCTGAGAGGCGACAAGGCGACGAAGGCGAAAAAGAAAACGACGAAGAGTAAGCCCCGCATGAAGGCGGGTGCCTCGCAGAGCCCTGCATCGGCGTAGAGACCTCAGGGGGGTCTTTAGAGAACCTTGATCGTTCCCGGCGCTCCGTCGGTGACGCGTCCGATGATCGCGGCCACGGGACCGGCCGCCTCGAGGAGTTTCATGAGCTCGTCGGCGTGTTCCTTGGGGACCGAGATGAGTAGCCCCCCCGAGGTCTGTGCGTCAGCCAGGATAAGTCGCGTGGTTTCGTCCTGATCACCGAATACGATGCGATCCCCCAGATCCTCGAGATTCCGGCGAGTTCCGCCGGGGACATGGCCGGCGGCGATGAGCTCGGACACCTCGGGCAGCACGGGGACGTCTTGGGCCACGATTTCCGCGGCTACCCCGGACTGAAGGAGCAGGTTGCTGAGATGACCCAGGAGCCCGTACCCGGTCACGTCCGTAGCCGCTCGAACCCCGACGCGCTTCATCGCCCGGGCGGCCTCGCGGTTGAGAGCCGTCATGCTCGTCACCGCTGCGGTGGTAGCCGTGTCCGAGGCCGCCTCCGCCTTGATCGCGGTTGCCACCACTCCGGTGCCTAGGGCCTTGGTGAGAACCAGTAGGTCGCCCACTTCGGCTGCGGCGTTGGTCACGAGGTCTTCAATCTGCACCTCACCGACTGCCACCAATCCGTACTTGGGCTCCGGGTCGTCCACCGAGTGTCCTCCCATGATGGGCACGCCCGCTTCACGGGCGATGTCGGAACCTCCGCGAATGATCTCCTCCACCAGTCCCTCGCCCAGAAGTGCTCTCGGAAACGCCAATAGGTTGAGGAGGAACAGCGGCTCGGCGCCCATGGCGTAGACGTCCGAAAGTGCGTTCGCCGCTGCGATTCGCCCGAAGTCGTAGGGGTCGTCGACCAACGGCGTAAAGAAATCGAGCGTGACCACCAGGGCCCTGCCGTCGCCGAGTGCATACACGGCGGCGTCGTCGCCGGTGGAGGCGTCCACCAGCGCGTGCTCGCTCTCTATCGGTACCAGGTGACGCAGGACCTGCGCCAGCTCGGACATGCCGAGTTTACACGCTCACCCGGCCCCATGGGAAAGCTGGGTCAGGCGGATCCTGGGCTTCTGATCTCTGGGCTCTTGTGACATTACACTCCGCGGGCTTTGCGTCGAGTCGGGTAAATCTAGACGGGGGCGCTCGGGGGGGGAACACGGTAACTTCAGATATGGATGTCCCGGTGAGTTTCCCGCGCGCGCGGCTGGGTGAGTTGCTGAAGAGGTCCGAGCGCGATTTCGAGCTCGGGCGTGCGGCCCTCTACATCGCCCAGGAGGAGTATCCACAGCTTCCTGTGGAGCAGTACATGCTGCGGCTCGAAGGCTTGGCCGAAGCGGTAAAGGACCGACTCGATGACGAGACCGCTCCTCCGATCGTCCTTGGGGAGGTGATCCATACGCTGTTCGAGCGGGAGGGCCTACGGCCCAATAAGGAATCATACTACGATCCTCGGAACTCCTTCCTCAACGACGTTTTGGATCGCCGCCTCGGAATACCTCTCACGCTCGGTATCATTCTGCTGGAGGTCGGTTGGCGGCTCGATCTTCCTCTCGAAGGCGTGAGCTTTCCCGGTCACTTTCTGGTCCGGTATCGCGGTGCGGCGGAACACCTCCTGATCGACCCTTTCGACCGAGGACGAATCCGCTTTGAGAACCAAGCTCAGGAGGTGCTGGATAAGGAGTACGGCGGCATGGTTCGGATGCAGCCGGCCTTTCTCAGGGCGGCTAGCAAAATCGACATGATTCGCCGTCTGCTGGTGAACCTCAAGGGCCTTTACCTGAACGTAAACGACCACGAACGTGCGTTGTCCGTGGTCGAGCGGCTGATGTTGGTCCAGCCGGCGTCTCCCGGGGAGCAGCGCGACCGAGGCATGTTACTGCTGAAGCTCGGTCGCGAAGCGGAAGCGAAGGAACAGCTCCGGCGGTATCTCGACTTTGTACCGGGTGCGGTCGACGCTAAACGGATCGGGTTGCTCGTGCGCCGCCTGGAGGCGGGGTTGGGCGCGCCGAAGGAAGGGTTCGATGTGTGAGATCCCGATACACTACGGGGACTCTGCGGCGGAGTACCGTGCAGCCCGGGAGGGGCTGGCCATTCATGATCGTAGCCATCGGGCCCGGCTATTTTTTCTCGGCCGTGCCCCGATCGCCGCCCTTCAGGGGGTCCTCAGCGGCCGCATGCCAAGTGCCCCGACCCTGTCTCGAGGGGGTCTGATAGAAGGCCGGGTCGAATACTCTGCCGTCCTCACGCCCAAAGGTCGGGTGATCGCGGACCTTGGTGCGATGTGGGGTCCGGATCCCGACGAGGAGAGCCTTTTCCTGGATGTACCCGCGGCGGCGATCGAGCCTCTGCTGGCCCACCTGAAGCGGTATGTACCGCCCCGTTTGGCCACTCTCGAAGACGTCACCGCCGACTCTGGGCTCATCACGGTTCTTGGACCAAAGGCGCCGAAAACGATCGCGAAAATCGTCTTGGGCTCGGTGTCCTACGCAGCCGAGGTCGAGGGTTTGCCAGAAGGCGAGTTCCTGGAGCTCGGCGGCATCCGGGTGGCCAGAACCGGTGACGTGGATGTACCTGCCTGGGACCTCTACGTCCCCGCCGGTCGTTTCGAGGGGGTCTGGGACGACCTCAGGGAGAGGGGCGCGTCCCCAATGGGTTCGAGCGCCTGGGAGACGCTCCGGGTCGAGGCGGGCCGGCCCGCGTATGGACAGGACATGGATGAGTCGACGATCCTTTCGGAGACCGGACTCGTGGATCGGGCCGTGGACCACACGAAGGGGTGCTATACTGGCCAGGAGATCATCGTTCGGATCCGTGACCGCGGGCACGTCAACCGTTCTCTGAGAGGTTTACTTTTTTCGGAGGGGCCGGCGCCGAAAACCGGGACCAAGTTGTTTCTGGAAGATCGGGTCGTGGGTGAGGTCACCAGCGTCGTGGAATCCCCCCGCAGGGACGGCCCGATCGGACTCGGTTACGTCCACCGGGACGCGGCCGACGGCGGGCAGGTGGCGGTTGGGTCGCCGGAAGGGCCGGCCGCTGGGATCCGTGGGTTGGGTCCGGGTTGGACTTCGGCGTAGCTCGAGAGATCGAGGCAACCGCACCCTCCGTGTGGTGTAGCAAGTTTTCGTTGGTTTTTCTCGATTCGAATTCGTAGCGAAGGAGATGTCGATGTCGAGCCGTTTGGCTTATGGAAGAGGTTCGTTGGCGGTGTTGGTGGCTGCCGTTTCCTCGATCCTTGCGGTGTCCCCGCTCGCAGCGCAGCAGGTGATTGGCGGGAAGGTCGGCGTATTCAATGCCGACCGTGTCTTGGCGGAGTCCGACCCTGGTCAGCAGGCCCTCGCGCTCTTCAATCAGCTCCGTGATCAGCGAGTTGCGGAGTTGCAGGTCCAGCAGGATGAGATCAACACACTCCAGCAGCAGGCGATTGCAGCCACACCTGGCACTCCCGAGGCTGGGCGGCTCCAACGGGACGTCGAGGATCTGATGCTCCGGCTGAACCGCTTGCAGGAGGATGTTCAGCAGGAACTAGGCATCCGGCAAAACGAACTGACGTTGGGGATCACGGAGATGGTTGCTCAAATCATCGATGTGATGGGCGAGGAGGAGGGTTACACGCTCATCTTCAATGCCATCCAGAGCGGCTTGGTTTACATTGGTCCGACGTTGGATATTACGGATGAAATCATCCAAAGGATCAACGCCATAAGTGCACTGGACGGCGCGTAACTCCGGGGGCGCATTGCCCTCAGCGACGGCCCCACTGCCCTCAGCGACCGCCCCCCGGCCGGAACGCCCGCCCACCCCGCTGAGCCCGGGATCCTCTGGAACCCTGCCCCCGACCTCTCATACCTCGCCCCCGATTCGCCTGGCGCCGTATGCGTTGCAACCGTGAACGCTGGTCATCGGTGAGAATGCCCTCCAGGGTCTCTCGATAGGATATCCTACCGTCCGCCTCAGCGGCACGCCGGCCCGCCACTTCTTCACGAAACTCCGCTCGTGTCATTTCCTCGTCACGGAGCCGGTCGCGCATCTCTCGCGTCTCGAGTCGGAGTGCGTCTCGAGCCTCCCGGTCCGATCGTTGCGCCTCTTTGACCCTCTCCACCTGTTCTTCAGAAAGGCTCAGGCGCTCTTGGAGACGAATGATCATGTCGGCGGGAAGATCCCGAATCCGGTCGCGTTCCCCGATGTCACCCGATCGAGTGGGCTCACGCATCCGCCCCTGCCTTTGGGCTTGGACCGGCGTGGCCAAGATCGCTAAAAGCATCAGAATACTTCCAATCCGTATCATTATCCTCTCCTCCAATCCGAGGACGATTCTTTTTGCTTACCGACCGTTAGATACGGGGGGAAGGCGTTTCGTTAAAGTAGGCGCTTAGGCGCAAGTAGGCCGGAGGGATTCGGCGTACTTCACTGCGCTCCCATCGAGAGCCAAGTGGATCCGGACTTATTGAGCTTTAGGGGTCCGGGCTCGCCGAACAGATAACCCTGGACGAGGTGGATCCCGATTTGCTTCGCGACGGCGAGCTCCTCTTCCGTTTCGATCCCCTCGGCTACGATTCCTTGGCGGGCGTACTGCCTCAACCCCAGCACCACGTGGTTCAGGAACTCCCGGAACTCGTCGGAAGCGACGGCTTGTAGGATGGTGAGCCGGTCCAGCTTGATGTACTCCGGTTCCAGGTCGGCTAGAAACGGAAGGGAGATGAAGCCCACACCGAAGTCATCGAACGCGAACTTGAATCCGTCCGCTCTCCATTCCTGGGTCACGGCGAGATGATGCTCGATGTCGATCAGGGCTTCCTTCTCCGAGATCTCCAGGACGACCTCCATCTCGGCTGGCTTCCTTCGACGCCCTATGTGCTCCAGGAGCCTGAAATCGACGTTGATGAAGACCCGTTCGAGACCCTGCGCCGCTGCAGTCTCGATCTGCTTGCGGAAACAAATCTCCTTCAGTTCGAGAAGTTTGCCGATCGAATGATATTTCCTGAAGAGGTCCTGGATGCCGAGGTCCCCCGTGGAAGACCGGCTCAGAGCTTCATGTCCGATCACTTGCCCAGACAGCGTATCCACAATGGGCTGAAAAACGACCTTTATCACCCCGTCGTCCAACTCGTACTCCTCTTCCCCGATATGGATCTTGTCGCCCCTCTTCTTAGCGATATAGAGGGCTCGGTCTGCGATGCGAATGAGTTGGTTGGAGTCCTTCCCGTGTTCGGGGAACGAGGCGACACCGATGCTCAGGTCGAGCGGAAACTGCTTTTCCCGCCCCAACTTGACGATCCGTTCTCGTATCCGTTTTCCCGCATCGATGATGCCCTGTCGATCGTCCACGAGGAGAATCACGACGAATTCGTCTCCCCCCCATCGGAATACGAAGTCGACGTCCCGGGTGGCGTCCTGAATTCCCTTGCCTGCCGCCGTCAGGATCTCGTCACCAAATTGGTGGCTGCGCGTATCGTTGACCTTCTTGAAATTGTCCAGGTCACAGAGGAGAAGTGCGAACCGACTCCCTTGGCGACTCCCTCGAGAAATCTCCTCCTCGATGCGTTTGTTGAAATATCTCCGGTTATAGAGGTTGGTGAGAGGATCTCTTATGGAGAGGTCCTGAAGGGCCTGCTCTGCGAGCTTTCGTTCCGTGATGTTCCGGAAAAAAGCGACGCCGCCGACTTTCTCTCCCGATTCGTCCCTGAGTGGAGAAAAGTGGATTTCAAAGTAAACGAGCTGATCCCCGTCTCCGAGCGCATAGGTGCTCTCTTTGGCGATCGTCGTTTCCCCAGCGAGAGCTTCCTGCAGGGAATCGTAGTCACCGGTTTCCCTCAGCCGTGGAAAGACCTCCAGCAGTTGGCGATCGACCGCGTCCTCTCTGGTAACTCCGGTAATGAACTCCATTCCGGGGTTCCAAACGGTGATTTTGAACGAGTCGTCACAGGCGAATATGCCGTCGATGCTGCTGGTGATGACCCGCTCGAACGCTGCGTGCGTTTCCGAATTAGTCTCCAGGTTCGCCTCCCGATTCTCCACCGACTAGCTTTTCCACCGCGTCGTGACCGTCATCTCCCAAGGTGGACACGCGGCTTCCGAGAACGCAAGAACGATTCTCACGACGGCGAGTCGGGCGGCTCGAGTGTACGGCGGCCGGGTGGGGGCTCGAGAAGGTCCTTGTAGAAATCCCGCTCCTCTTCGAGTCTCTCCAACCGGCCGCTCAAATCGGCGATGGTGTCGCGGACGCGGTGGAGTTCCTCGGCATCCAGCTGGTAGGACTCACCCGGGAGCGGAAGTGGCCGCCGCCGCGCCGCCATGATTCTGCCGGCGGTGGAGATGATGACCAAGACGATGACGAACTCGAAAACGCCCATTTCGGGAACCCTCTCGGCGATACGTGGTTACTGGACACACGGAGTGCGTCGGGCCTTTACGATGCAAGATCGGCGAGACGCACGCAAAGTAACCCATGGTGCATAGCCGTTCGACCCGGGAACTGATGATCGTGGTAAAATTCGCGTTCGCCATATTGACGATAGGTGCCTTGATCGGCCCCAACCCCGTGGATGGTCAGTTGGTGGGCGGTGTGTTCGGCGCGCGGGCTCGAGATAGTTTCGGAGGGACCAAAGGCTTCGGGGCCGAGGCGGGCGTGAGCCTCCCGATGCTTCCGCTGGAAGTGTTCGGCGCCGGAACCATGTTTTTTCCGGCATGCGCCGGCTGTGAGCTGAAAGGCTGGTCCCTGGGCGTGAAGTTCAGCGTCCTTCCTCTTCCGCTGCTGCGGCCCTACCTGACGTTTGGGCGCACGTGGCGTGATTTGGAAGATCCGAGTAATGCTCTGATTCTGGACGACGTCGGCCTCTTCACCGGTGCGGGGCTGGAGATCCGTCTCCCCGGCTTCGGGATTTTTGCCGAGGGCCGATACGAATTCATGACGGAGGACCCCGACCCGAACCTGGATCTCAGGCAGTGGATTCTGCGGGCTGGCCTGATGATGCGTTGGGGTGGCCTACCGCTCTAGAAATCTGGTAAGCTGGACACCACCGCCTCGACGATCTTGGGTCCGTGAAATTTTCCGTTTTCGATGAAGATCTTGTTTGCGTTGTACCCCGCTGCCAGGACTCCAGCGATGTAAATGCCGGGTACGTTGCTCTCCATCGTATCCGGGGTGTGGGAGGGAATTCCGGTTTCGTCATCGATGTCGATGCCGAGTCCCGAGATGAAATGGCGATCGGGCCGCCAGCCCGTCATGGCGAGAACCCAATCGTTCGGGATCTCCACCGTCTCTTCCGAGTCCATGTTCCAGAGGATGACGCTGGTGAGACGGATCTCTTGGATCCGATGCCGCCAATAGACCTCGATCTCGCCGTTTTTTAACCGGTTCTGGATGTCGGGGACCACCCACGGCTTCACGCCCCGGTCGATCTCATCGAAAATATGGACCATCGTGACCCTCGCTCCGGCGCGGTACGTTTCGAGCGCCGACTCCACCGAGGAGTTCCCGGCCCCTACGACGAGTACGTCCTGGTCGTAGAACGGGTAGGGTTCCTGGTAGTAGTGCTTCACCTTGGGGAGATCCTCTCCCGGCACGTCCAGATAGTTCGGCTCGTGGAATCCCCCCGTCGCCACCACGACCGCCTTGGCCCGGAGCGTGCCCTCCGCTCCCGACCGCGTCTTGGTGTGCAGTAGAAAGTCTCCTCGTTGGCCCTCGATCGACGTGATTTCCTCGTATTGGTGAACGTCCAGGTCGTAATGCTCGACCACACGCCGATAGTAGGTGAGCGCCTCCCTACGGTTCGGCTTGCTGGCGGCGATGGAAAACGGCACGCCCCCGATCTCCAATTTTCGCGCCGTACTAAAGAACGTCATGTAGTAGGGGTAATCCACCAGGGAATTGGTAATGCACCCCCTGTCGTAGAGGGTGGCCCGGAGTCCGGCGGTGGCTGCGGCGGTCCCCACGGCGATTCCGCAAGGTCCTGCTCCTACCACGGCTAGGTCTATGATGTCGCTCATGACAATCCACGTATGGTACGTTTGGGAACGTCCAACCTACCGACAGGAACCTCTGTCCCCAAGAGCGTGAGGCCGGCATGTTGGACACACACTCATCAATCCACCTTTGGGAGATGGAATGGTAAGAACCGCCAGTATGACCTTGGCAGGCGCGCTCCTCCTCGGTGCGTCGGCATGCGGTTTCTTCGACCTGATCGGGTTCGAGTCCCGGCCCAACCGGATTGAGAGACTTCTCAGCGCGCTTGCCGCAGATTCGATGGCGGGTCGATCCATCGGAACCCTCGGATCGGCGATGGCCGCCCGATTGATTGCCACGGAGTTCGACGATGCGGGAGTGACTCCAGCGGGCACCTCCGGGTACGTCCAGGAGATCGCTGCAGTGCGTTTGACCCTTCCGGGCGGTGGGTCCCGCGTTGTGACGGCGGAGGCCGCGGACACGTTTCCCGATTCGGTGAAGGCGTTCCTCTCGGACCGTAACCTCATTGGGATCGTCCATGGTTCGGATCCAACGGTGGCCGACGAGGTGATCATCGTCGGCGCTCACTTCGATCATGTCGGCGTGGGGCGTCCGGTGGACGGGGATTCCATCTACAACGGCGCCGATGACGACGCGTCCGGCGTGGTGGCCGTCTTGGAGGTGGCCCGAGATCTAGCTTCCGGAACGCCGCCCAGGAGAACCGTGGTATTCGCTCTGTTCACCGGTGAGGAGGTCGGGGGGCTGGGAAGCCGGTGGTATTTGGATCACCCGGCCGTGCCTCTCGATCAGACCGTCGCTCAGCTGCAGGTCGAGATGATCGGGCGGCCGGACAGTTTGGCCGGTGGCCCGGGCATGTTGTGGGTGACCGGTTACGACCGCTCCACCGTGGGAGCGATTTTCTCGTCTCGGGGGGTTCGGGTTGTTGCCGATCCATATCCCGACGAGAATTTCTTCTTCCGGAGCGACAACGTGAGGTTCGCCTACGAGGGAATTCCCGCGCACACACTGTCTTCGTTCAACTTGCACAGCGACTACCACCGCCCCTCCGACGAAGTGGGAAACATGGACCTCGACCACATGGTGTTGGCCGTCGAGACGATCATCATGGCCGTGCGGGCGCTCGCTGATGCCCCCGATGCGCCCGCCTGGAATGAGGGAGGGCGGCCGGAGCAGATCGCCCGGTGAGGCGAGGTCTTGGAGAGACTTTTCTTGAGGGACTGGTTTTGAGAGGCTCGTTTTGAAACGTCGTGCCTTCATACGGACCGGTGGTCTGATCGGTGCGGCTGGGGCGGTCGGGGCTATGGGAGTCGGCCTCGCCCGAGGCCGCGCCGGCCGGGGGATCGGCTCCGGGGCAAATCCGGACCTCGTCCTGCGCCGCGCGACGGTGTTCGACGGGACGGGCGCTCCCGGGGTGGAGGTCGATGTCGCGGTCACGGGTGATCGTATCACCGAAGTGGGAAGGGTCCTGGCAACCGGGTCCGAGGAGATCGACCTGGCCGGAATGGCCCTGACGCCCGGGTTCATCGATATCCACTCCCATGCCGACCTCTCTCTCCTGGTCAACCCGAACGCGGAGAGCCGCATCCGTCAGGGGGTCACGTTGGAGATCGTGGGCCAGGACGGAAGCTCGGTCGGTCCGATGTCGGACGCCGGGTTCGGTGGCACACGAGATCGATACCGTGATGCCTACGGAGTCGACATCGACTTTCGGGACCTCGGAGGTTTCCTGGATCGGCTGGACCGCACTCCCGCCACCGTAAACCTCGCCACCATGATCGGCCACGGGACCATCCGCGGACTGGTGGTCGGCGGCGAGGATCGACCGGCCACGGAGGACGAGATTCGGCGCATGCGCGCGCTGATAGGGGAGGCCCTCGATCAGGGAGCGGTGGGATTCTCTTCGGGTCTCGAGTACACACCCGGGTCTTTCGCCGATGTGAATGAGCTCGTGGAGCTCGCCGAGGAGCTACGGGGGACCGGCTATCCCTATGCGTCTCACATGCGCAACGAGGACGATCGGCTTTTTGCGGCGGTCGAGGAAACCCTTCACGTGGGCCGGATGGCGGGGGTACCGGTTCAGATATCGCATCTCAAGGCCCAGGGTGAGCGAAACTGGTGGAAGGCGAAGGCCATTCTTCGGTCCATTGAGGATGCCCGGGCCGCTGGCCTCGATGTGCACTTCGATCGGTACCCCTACGTCGCCTACGCTACGGGGCTCTCCAATCTCTTTCCCGCGTGGGCGCGAGCGGGCGGGAGCGGCGCGTTCATCGGTCGTCTGCAGGATCCTGCCCAGCTTCCGGCGATCGAGCGCTTTGCACGGGCAAAAGTGGCACTCTTGGGCTCGTGGGATGCCGTACAGATCAGCTCCACTCGGACGGCCCGTAACGCATATGCGAGGGGCCGCCGTCTGGGTGAGCTAGCGCAGGAGAGAGGCGAGGATCCGTTCGCGCTCAGCGTCCGTTTGATCGTGGAGGAGCGGAACAGTGTGGGGATGATCGGGTTCGGGATGTCGGAGGAGAACACGGCTGAGATCCTGGCCCATCCGCTCGGGATGGTGTGCTCGGACGGGGGGTCGTACGCTCCGTATGGAGCCCTCTCCGGGGGCTCTCCCCACCCCCGGGGATACGGGACGTTTCCACGCTTGATGGGGCATTACGTACGGTCCGGAGCCCTGTCATTGGAGCTTGCTGTGCACAAGGTGACGGCGCTGCCGGCGCGCAAGGTCGGCTTGGCCGACCGAGGGGTGGTCAAGCCCGGTGCCTTCGCCGATCTCGTGGCTTTCGACCCCACCACCGTAGCCGATCAGGCCACCTTCGAGGATCCCCATCAGTATCCGGTCGGCATCCCCCTCGTGGTGGTGAATGGCCAGGTGACACTGAGAGACGGTGAGCAGACCGGCGCCCGTGCTGGACGGGCGATCCGGGGCCGGGGCCGCGGAGCTGCCGCGTAGCGGCAGCGAAGGCCGGAGATCGTGTCGGACGCCTTTGCCAGCCTGGCACACGCTTTAGGCACCGCCTTCCAGGAAAGCTCCGGCGAGCCCTGGCCGGATGACGTATTCGATCGGTGGGCGCGACGGGTTTTCGCTCACCAGTTCGAGACCAATGCGGTTTATGCGGCCTACGTTCGCAAGCGGGGCGTCACGCCGTCCACGGTCGCCCATTGGAGCGAGATTCCATGGGTCCCCGCCTCCGCATTCAAAGCGGTTCCGTTGGTTTCCGGAGATTCCTCACAGGTGCAGCGCGTTTTTCGGACGAGTGGGACCACGGGGGCCGGACGCCGAGGAGAGCACCACGTCCTCGACCTCGATCTCTACAAGCACTCGCTGATTCCGAACATGAGGCGCCACCTGTATGGAGACGGAGAGGCACCCTCGCGTCCGATCTTAGCCCTCACGCCCGCTCCGTCCCGCGTGCCCGAGTCTTCCTTGAGCTTCATGTTGGGCACCGCGTTCGATGTGCTCTCGGGGGGGGAGGGCGGGTTCTTCGTCACGGAGGATGGCGTGATCGACACGGTCGGGCTGAGTGAGGCGCTGCTGGAAGCGACCGCCCACGGGACTCCGATCCTTCTCGCCGGCACGGCCTTCGCCTTCGTCCACTGGCTCGAATGGTTGCAGGAGCGGAACGCTGGATTCGACTTGCCTCCGGGTTCGGTGATCATGGAAACTGGGGGTTTCAAGGGCCGCTCTCGAGTTCTCGAGCGTCCGGAGTTCTACGCGTCCCTGTCGGAGAGCCACGGCGTGCCCGTCGAGGGGATCGTGAACGAGTATGGAATGACCGAGCTGCTCTCACAGTTTTACGATGGCACCGTCTACGATGGCCGGGGCGCGGCCACGCCCGAAGTGACCCTGGAGGCCCGCCGCCATGTGCCACCCCCTTGGGTCCGTACGCGCGTGCTGGATCCGACCACGCTCTCCGCACTTCCCGACGGGGAGCCGGGGTTGCTCTGCCACTACGACCTGGCCAACGCGGGGTCGGTGATGGCGGTTCTCACCGAGGATCTGGGGGTTGCCTTCGATGACGGTTTCCGAGTGCTCGGCAGGGCCCAGGGTGCCGAGCCGCGTGGCTGCTCCCTCGCGATGGACGACCTTCTGTCGGGTGTGCCGTCGTGAGGACGACTTTCGACGCCTGCCGGCTCCCATCTTTTTCGAGTGAGTCGCCGACTGCCCCTCCGACGCTAGTCTGGGAGACCATCGACGTCTCCGAGAGTGTCGCGATTCGGTATCCGGTGTGGGCGGACGGCGCCGCCGGGCGGCTCCTGGAGGCTCTCAGAGGGGCAGGTGCGCGACTCGCCGAGGTGCCGGTCCGCGACCTGGTGAAGTGGGTTGGACGGGTGGCGGATCGGTTCTTGGACTCCGGCGATCCGATTCGCCACAAGGCGGTCGACCTTATGGTCCCTACCGCGGGCCTCTCGAAGGAGATGGCCACGGAGATTCTGATCGGCATGGCCCGTGACTGGACCGCGGAGCGGCTCACCGAACTTCTGCGGAGGGAGTTCCAGGATCCGGCCGTGCTGGATGGATTCTGCCGACTGGATGAGGGCCGAAGCGTTCGCGCCAGGGGCCCGCTGCTGACGTTCCATGTGGGTGCGGGAACGGTTCCCGGGGTAAGCGTGACATCGATGATTCGCGCGCTACTCGTGAAGTCGGCTGTCCTCCTGAAGCCGGGTCTGGGCGATGTGGTCCTTCCCGTGCTCTTCGCCGAGGCCCTAGCCGAGGAGGCCCCGGAACTCTCGGACGCGATCTCGGTGACCTATTGGCCCGGCGGTTCTTCTGCCCTGGAGGACCTCGCGCTGCAGACGGCCGACGCGGTGGTGGCGTACGGCGGGAACGAGGCGATCGGGTCGCTCAGGACCCGTACGCCGGTAACGACGCGCTTCATCGCATACCACCACCGTCTGAGCGTCGGCCTGGTGGGGCGTGAGGCGCTCACCTCCGAGGTTGCGCCTCACGTGGCCCGAACGGCTGCGGGTGCGGTGTCGATGTTCGACCAGCGGGGTTGTGTCTCTCCGCATGTGATCTACGTGGAGGAGGGGGGAGCGGTCGACCCGGGAGAGTGGGCCGCCCTGTTGGCCTCGGCCATGGCCGACCTCGAGGCGGAGCTACCGGGTGGTACCCTCACGGCTGCCGATGCCTCGGCCGTCCATCAAATGAGGGGATCCGCTGAACTCCGTGAGGCCTCCTCTGGGAGCCGCGTCCGCGTATTCCGGGCAAACCAGAGCTTCTGGACGGTGATTCTCGAGGACGAAATGGGTTTCACGCCCTCCTGTCTCAACCGGGTCGTGTCCCTTTTCCCTACGCCCGACCTTTGCAGGGTCGCGGATGCGTTGAAAGAGGTTGGGGGCTATCTGCAGACGGTCGCGGTCGAAGGGGCGGGAGATCGACTGCCGATGTTGGCGGAGGCGCTCTGCCGGGCTGGCGCCACACGGGTTACATCGTTCGAAAACGCGCCGTGGCCACCACCTTGGTGGCATCACGATGGCGCTTCGGTTTTCGCGGGACTCCTACGCTGGATCGATTTAGAGGAGACCGGTTAGGGTGTTAATCCACGTCTTGCTCTTCCGAGCGCCAGATCACCATTTGGCGTCGGCCGTCCGCGGTCTCTTCGACGCGCACGGTGAGAGAATCTTTGGGAGAGAGTCGCAAGTCGTTTCGCAACCCCTGGGGAATCGTGATTCGCCCACCCACCCCGATGGACACATCCGTATAGTAGAGCGTGTGATAAATGGCCATCAATCCTCCTGGAATTTGCGCGATAGCACGCGGAATCTACAGCGATTGCCAAGGGCGGCAACCGGCCCCTTCACTCCGGATCAGGAAGAACCGAGCGGAGGAGGCTCTGGAGCTGGAAATCCTCGAAACCCCGGGCTTTGCTCACCACCGCCTCATGAGAAGACTCGATCAGGATGGTCGTGGTCCGCCAGGCCGAAGCCGCTCCAGTGCTGGCTGCGGGGGAGAAACAGAGAAGGCCCCGGTAGCTAGGGGGTATTCCGGGGTCATCCTCAAACTCGAGGTGGACCTCCCAAAAGCTTCCATCGTGGCTGATGGTTGCGAGGTGCTCGCGGCTCGGAAGGGGCGCCGCGTTGGAGGATTCGTTCGCTGCATTCATCGTAGCAACACAGTAGCATCGCGTTTGTGCTCTCGCTACAAGCGGGGCCTCGGCGCGTCTATCGGTGCGAGTGTTCGTCGTAACCTTCGCCGCACGGTGGTGAGGTCGTTTCTCATCTCCTGTCGTTGCCGGGGGTCCAACTTCTGGCCGCCGAAGCGGGCTCGGAGATAGTAGTCGACGAGCCTTCGCGCGCGCGAATGGGCGGGATGCCTGACGCTGGCGAGTTCGTCGAGCAGCACCAGCGGCGCCACTCCCGAGTCTGCCCTGAAGCCCGCGCGCCGGCAACTTTCGCGGAAACGGAGATAGAGCTCAACCTCGGGTGAGCGTCCGCGGGACCTTTTGAGCAGGGCAAGCGCGCCAAGCGCGGTCAGCATTGCCACGACCAAGATCCATCCCATTCCGACCTGTGTGGCCGGTGTTTGGCTCGAAGAACTTTGCCCGTCGGAGGTCCGTCTTCGCAACAGTTCGGAGAGTCGTTGGTAAAGTCCGGATTGCGCCTCCAGGTTGTAGTCGAGGACCCACTTATTCCATCGGTGCTGGAGTCCGTCGAACAAGAAACGACCCGGCCACAGCCAGGAGGTGGCCGCCGCGGACGTTCCGCCGCCACCGGGGGTGGGGTCGAATTCGACCCATCCGTACCCCGGGAACCACACCTCCACCCAGGAGTGGGCCTCGTTTTGTGTCACGGCGAGGTACTGTCCGAAGTTGTTCCATTGCCCACCCAGGAATCCGTTCACCTCCCGTGCGTGGATACCCAGGTTCCTCAAGAGGACCACCATGGCCGTCGAGAAATACTCGCAGTGGCCTTCTCCGCGCTGGAAGAGGAAGTATTCCAGCGTGGCCTCCCGGGCCGAGCGCGGGAGCTCGAGGGTGTATTCGAATTCGGTAAGAAAGAACTCGTTGATTACGGTCACCCTGTCGTAATTGTTTTCCAGTCCCTGTGTGAGCGAGTCCGCGAGGTTCTTCACCCGCTCGGAAAGACGGGGCAGCTGCGTGTAATACCTAGGTGCTGGAGAAAATCCGGAGCGTGCCTCCCGCAATGCCTCGGGTGCGGGGCGGTCCACCACGGACAAGACACTGTAAGACGGCGCGTCCGCGCCCCAGTAGATGTGGTCGCCGGAGTTGTCGAAGAGTGGTTGGATTCTCGGGTTGTCCGAGTGCGCCTCCACCAGGGGGTGGAGTGCGAAGAGCACATCCACGTCCAGCGGGGCACCGTAGATCTCCTGCCGGACTCTACCGGTTCCCCACGCCCGATACCATTGCGTCGGGCCTATGGATGGCGGAAGTCTGGCCGATCGGCTCCACCGCACGCCGTCGAAGCGGTCGTAGGAGCGGCCCCGCCAGTGAAGGTCGAAGAAGTTCTCGGGCGTTCCGTCGGGGAACTCCACGCGGAGCACGATCTGTGGGTTCGGATAAATTCTGGAGCCGTGTTCTCCGATCGAAACCTGGTCGGCGAATCCGGCGATGGATGTGGCGAGGACCTCGCCCCGCGCTGCCCACCCCCTCGACAACCTGGGGAAGGCGATGAAGACGACCCCGCTCATCAAAAGCACGACGCTGGAGAGGGCGGCCATGCCCGTCAGAAATCGCCGACCCACCATTCTTTCTCTAACACGGTGCCGCTCGGCGCTCCGCCGGAGGTGGCCAACGACAAGCGCGAGCGTAGCCAACACGACGTAGCTGGCAAAAGCCAGGGCAAACAGCACGCCGGGCCGGTAGGCGGTGGAAGCGAGAAGGAGCGCGAAGGTCAGGGAGTACAGACGGGCGTCGTTGTGGGCCTCGAGCGATCGGAGTGCTTCGGCGCACAGGAGGAGCAGTAGGAGATCCACGACCGGAATTACGACATCGTCTCCGACCAGGAAGACGTGATAAAGAGACCGTACCACGAGCACCCCCGCGACCGGCAGCCAGAAGCGTTCCAGCCGCAGGGAGAGGCCGGAATCGGGCTGCCACACAAAGGCGACGGTCAGTGCGAGGGCGGCGAGGAGAGTGCTGACCGGCTCAAAACCGGCACCTCCAGCAAACCCGGCGAGTGCCACAAACCCCATGCCCACGACCAGGCGCCGGTGTAGGAGATCGAGGCTCATCCTGCCCTCCGATCCACTGCACTCCCGTCCACGGTACTCCCATCGACCACACGCCCACCCGCTTCACTCAGGCCCGCGTGTACGTACGAAGGCGCCCCCGCTCCCAGGCTGGCGGCAGGGTCGATGTATGCTCCGTACGATCCCCTCTGTGCACCGGAGAGAGACACGAGGACGCAACGGAGGGGGTCGGTCGGCGGTTCCAAGGGCGGAGCGGATGGATCGAAATCCACTCGCGCCAGGAGGTCGAGCACTCGTTCCATCTGACCGGACCCACCTCCGGGGGAAAGGTCCGAGGTACACGTGGTCATTCCGAACGGGCGTCCGACTCGGTACGCCTGGGCGGCCAACGCTGCCGCCACCTCGATGGCGGCCTCCGCCGCCTCTCCGGGCTCCCCTCGCGTATCGAGGCAAATCCGTACGGTCTCGGTGGCGTCCTGCTCGTATTCCCTTGTCACCAGCCTCCCGATCTTGGCCGTCGTTCTCCAATGGATGTCCCTCGGGTCGTCTCCGACACGGTACTCACGCAGTCCCCGGTACTCGCCGCGAGCACCGGGAGTGCCTACTGAGGAGTCGGAAAACTGTGGCCTACCACGTGCGCCAGGGGGTGCCGAAGGGCGCACTCGTCGGTCCGATCTCGGCCAAACGACGAGCTCGCCGGGCAGCGGCACGTCGCGCTCCTTGGTAAACAACCCAAAGGGAAAGGACGTTGAAAGCGTCAGTGTCTCGAGCGGATAGACCCCGCGCTGGACGAAGGTGTTCTCCGAGCCCACAACCACCGATTCCCCCGCACCCACCCGACTGATGAACGCGGGTTCGGGGAGCCCTTCTTCGAAAAGGTAAACGGCGAGCGTGGGGAACAGACGCTTCCGATTCGTCACGTAGTACCTAATCCGAATCGGCTTTTCCACGGTGACGCCCCGAGGGGTATGCCTCCGGATCTCCAGGTGGAGCAGGATGCGCTCAGAGAGCCACCCGGACAACGCGATGAAGCCGAGCATGGCTCCGAGGAGAAGGAAAAGCAGGTTGTTTCCCGTGTTGACCGCGGCAGACCCGATAGCGAGCGATCCCGCGCTGAACAGCGCGCCGCCGGTCGTAAAGCGGATCCGCCGCCAGCCGCGGAGCCTTTTCCAGGCCTTTCGTAGAGTGGTCAGCATCGAGCTCGCCGGTGTGATCCTTGAACAGCCTTCTTGGGTGCGGATCCCTTCTAGACCGGCACCGGGATATCCTCGAGAATGTCTGTCACGATCGCACCGGCTTCTTCATGCGCTTCGTGGCTGGCCGCGCTCGCCCCCACCGGAAGGATGCGATGGGCCAGGCACGGCACGGCGAGCCTCTGCACATCGCTCGGCACGAGAAAATTTCGGCCGCTGAGAAGAGCAAAGGCCCGAGACGCGCCCAACAAGCCGATCGCGCCCCGGGGGCTCACGCCCATCTGAAGTCGCGGCTCCGCGCGAGTTTTTTGCACGATGGCCATCACGTAACCGACGAGCGAATCGTCCGCCTCGACTCGCGAAACTTCCCGCTGCAAATCGAGAACTTGGGTCGGCTCGAGGACGGGTTTGATGCGCTGCTCCCACGAGTCCTCGTTGTTGGATTCCAAAAGAATCCTCCGCTCGGCCCCTGCACTCGGGTATCCGATCGTGAGCCGCATGAGAAAACGGTCGACCTGGCTCTCGGGCAGCGGATACGTGCCGTGATGTTCGAGGGGATTCTGGGTCGCCATCACCATGAAGGGCTTTGGTAGCTCGAAGGTCTCGTCGTCCAGGCTCACTTGCCCCTCCTCCATGGCTTGGAGAAGGCCACTCTGGGTACGTGGAGGCGCTCGGTTGATCTCGTCCGCGAGAACGAGATTGGTGAAGATCGGCCCGAGCCGGGTTTCGAACTCCGAGGTGCGAGGGTTGAAGATCGAAACACCCAGCACGTCGGACGGGAGAAGGTCGCTCGTGAATTGGATGCGCCGGAAAGAGAGCCCCAAGGCGGTCGCGAGGGCATGAGCAAGCGTGGTCTTTCCTACTCCAGGGACGTCCTCGAAGAGGATATGGCCACGGGCGAGTAGCGCCGCTACGGCAAGCCGGACGACCTCTTCCTTCCCGTGGAAAACCTCCTCGACTTCGGCGATCAGCCTCTCGACCAGCTCGAGCGTCGGTGGGGTTTTGGAGATGGCTGCGATTTCGGTCAAAATCCCTCTCAATCCAACGTTCGTTAGCCCCGTCGAGGACGGGGGAAATAAAACACGCGTGAGCAGAAAAGGTTCTTATATATACACTGTTTTTATAGACTGTATGTGCGTTTTATCGAGAGCGCGGCAGCGTTGACATGATTTGGAGGCTCAGATACCTTCCTCGCCGTTCAAGGCCAACAAAATCCTTCGCCCTCCCACCCCCTCCGTGCGGCAGTGCATATGACGAAGCGATGGATAGGTGCATCCGTCGTCGCTCTCACACTCCTGGCTTTACCGGCGTTCGTGCAAGCTCAGGACAGCGGTGCGGCAGAGACGATCACCGACGGGGAGGCCGCTCGGGTCCAGCCGATCGCGTTCCCCCATACCATTCACGCCGGCGTGGACCAGATCGACTGCCAATACTGCCATTTCTCGGCAGAGCGGTCCGTCGATGCCGGAATCCCACCTGTCGGGACATGCTTCGGTTGCCACCAGATCATCGGTGGCACGGACGAACGGCAGCAAGCGGAAATCCAGAAGGTCCGGGATTATTGGGCGAATCAGGAGCCCATTCCGTGGGTGCGGATCTACAAGGTCGCGGACCACGTCCATTTTCCGCACATGAGGCATATCGCCGCCCAAATCGACTGCGCGACCTGCCATGGGAATGTGGAGGAGATGACCGTGATCGAGGAGGTCAACCAGCCCCTTGCGATGGGGTGGTGCGTCAGTTGCCACGTTGAGCGCGGCGCGTCCCGGGACTGCGCCGTCTGCCACTACTGATCCCGAAAGCCAGCGAATATGACCGACGGACTTAAAAGACGAGACTTCTTGAAGGTCGTAGGCGCCACCGGTGCGGGTGCCGGTGTGTGGGGCTGTTCGACCGAGAACGTCGAGAGGCTCCTTCCCTATGTGGTCCCTCCGGAGGACATCACACCGGGTGTGGCTACATGGTACACGACGGTTTGTGGAGAGTGCGAGGCCGGATGCGGCATGTGGGTACGCACGCGGGAAGGGCGTGTGGTAAAGGTCGAGGGTAACCCTGAACACCCCGTGTCGAGAGGATCGCTTTGCTCACGTGGCCACTCGAGTCTCCAGGCGCTCTATAACCCCGACCGCTTTACGGGCCCGATGCTTCGGCAGGGTGGGGAGCTCCAGCCGATTTCATGGGAAGACGCGGAGCAGATGGTGGCGGATCGCTTGGGGTCTGCGGGCGAGTACTACCTGTTTGGAGGAATCGCTGGTCCTTCCCTGGCCGCACTCATGTCCACGTTCGCCGGCGCGACCGGCGGGCAGGTGGTCCGCTATCACCCCCTGGCGGAGGCGCCACTCCGGGAAGCGAGTCGCATCGTCTTCGGACGAGATGTCGTTCCCTGGTACGATCTGGAAGAGGCTCGCGTCCTGGTCTCGTTCGGTGCGGATTTCCTGGAGAGTTGGCTTTCACCGGTTCGAGATGGACGGGGCTTCGCGCGCATGAGCGGCGTGGACGACGCAGGCAGCAAGGGCCACTTCACGTTCGTGGGGTCCCGCCTCTCCCTGACGGGCCAGAATGCCGACGAGTGGCTACCGATCCAGCCCGGCAGCGAGGCTCTGGTGGCGTTGGCGATGGCTAACGTCGTGGCCGACGGCGGAGCCAGCGCGGGGCCTTATCGCAACATCGTAGCCGCCTATACTCCCGAGAACGTCGCGAGCGCCACGGGAGTGGAGGCCGATAGCATTCGTGAACTCGCTGAGCGGTTCGCGGAGGGCCCGAGCCTAGCGTTGGGTCCGGGCATCGGCGGGCTGCATCGCGGTGCCACGGCGGCCAACGTCGCTGTGGCGATCTTGAATGCAGTTGCAGGTAACGTCGGGCGCACCCTCCATTACGACTCTCCTCAACTGGACGCACCGTCCGAGGGGTTCGCTCCGATGGAGCGGGCCATAGAGGCAATGCGCGGAGGTCAGGTGGGCGCAGTGCTCGTGCATGCGAGTAATCCTGTCTATGCTCTTCCCGCCTCGTCCGGCTTCCGTGAGGCATTCGCCAGCGTTCCCTTCAAGGTTTCGTTTGCTTCGGCGATGGACGAAACGGCTGCGGAGGCGGATCTGATCCTTCCGGATCGGCACTTCCTCGAGTCCTGGGGCGATGCGTCCTCCCGCCCCGGTCAGTGGACGGTACGGCAGCCGGCCATGCGCCCGGTTCCCCACTTCGATTCCAAGCAGACCGGAGACGTCCTTCTCTCGGTGGCCACGCGAATGGGACAGGACCTCGGGTCGGAGACCTTCTTCGATCACTTGCGCGGACGCTGGGCCGACCTTGCGACGTCGGCTGGGGTGGCCGACGCGGATGCCTTCTGGCACGAGTCGCTCAGAACCGGAGTCGTGCAGGTCGGAACCACTCCGTCCGGTGCGTCAGAGACACTTCGTCAGCCCGATCGCGGTCTCGTGTTCGATCCGCCGGCCTTCGACGGTCCGGGGGATCTGCACCTGATGGTCTATCCCTCCGCTCGGTATGGCGACGGCGCCCTGAATGCCAATCGGCCCTGGCTGCAGGAGTTACCGGATCCGGTGAGCAAGATCACCTGGCACTCGTGGGTCGAGATGCATCCGAACCGCGCGGAGGCCCTCGGCCTTCGGAACGGAGATGTGGTCGAATTGTCCACGGAGCACGGCTCGGTCGAGGTGCCTGTGTGGACCTATCCTGGGATCCGTGAGGACGTGATCGCGGTGCCGATGGGCGGTGGACACACGAGTGCAGGACGCTTCGCCGATGGAAATGGCGTCAATGCTCTGGACCTGCTCCCGAGTGAAGCGGAATCCCTCTCGGGCGGTTTGGTGCAGTTCGTGACCAAGGTGGTGGTCACCCCGACCGGCCGCCGCCGTCACCTGGCGTCGATCGCCGGGTCGGACGTGCAGAGCAATCGGCCCATTACGCCGGCCGTCGCGCTCGCGGGTCTCGGTGCCGAGGCTGCCGGCGCGGAGGATGAGGACCACGGTCCGCTGAAGGAACTCCAGGGGGTCGGAGGCTTCGTGCCGGTCGAGACTGGGGGTCGTCCCGAGGACTTCCCGCTCGAGGGTGCCCGCCACGGCGAGTACGGCGATGAGGAGCAGCCCCGATGGGCGATGGCCATCGACCTGGACAAGTGCACAGGTTGCAGCGCTTGCGTGACGGCGTGTCAGGCCGAGAACAATGTGCCCTGGGTCGGCGAGGGCCAGGTCACGATGGGCCGCGATATGATGTGGATTCGGTTGGAGCGCTACTACGAGGCCGTGGACGCGAGCCATGCCGGGCCGTTGGACGTGCGTTTCCTACCGATGATTTGCCAGCACTGCGGCAACGCCCCGTGCGAGCCTGTATGTCCGGTTTTCGCCACGTATCACACGCCCGATGGAATCAACGCCCAGATCTACAACCGCTGTGTCGGCACGCGGTATTGCGCGAACAACTGCCCGTACAAGGTCCGCGTTTTCAACTGGTATACCTTCACGGACGAGGAGCCGGTGCGCGAGGGCCTGGGGCACATTCCCGAGCCCCTCAACTGGCAGCTGAATCCGGACGTGACCGTGCGAGAGAACGGGGTCATGGAGAAGTGCTCCTTCTGCATCCATCGGATTCGGGCGCGCCAAGACCGGGCGGCGGTGGAGGGCAGCACCATCGCAGATGGCGAGATCATTCCGGCGTGTCAGCAAAGTTGCCCGGCCGAAGCGATCGTGTTCGGTAACATCCGGGACTCCGGGTCGCGGGTGGCGCAGAGGTCGCGCCATGAGCGTGCGTACCGCGTTCTGGACGAACTCGTGAATACGCAACCGGCGGTGACCTACTTGAAAAAGGTGACCTTTCACGAAGTGGATTCCGGGGAGCATTGATGAGTACGGTCACAGAAGTGCCGCGGGGAGCGCTCCCGCACCCGGACGTCCAGTCGCTCGACGAGGTCAACCGCGATATTCTGAGGCCCCTAAGCCGTCCCGGCCGGGGTTGGTGGGCGCTCCTAGCGCTGTCGATCGCCGGGATCGGGCTCTTGGCGGTCTCGTGGGGCACTCAGATCGTGCTGGGCATCGGCGTCACCGGGCTCAACAGCCCCGTGGGCTGGGGCGTCTACATCACGACCTTCGTCTTCTGGGTCGGTATCGCACACTCGGGGACGTTGATTTCCGCGATCCTCTTTCTATTCCGCGCGCCCTGGCGTCAGTCGATCTACCGTGCGGCGGAGGCCATGACGGTGTTCGCCGTCATGACCGCTGGGCTCTTCCCGCTCATCCACATGGGACGCGTCTGGCATGGATATTGGCTGATGCCGTATCCGAATAGCCGATTTCTGTGGCCTAACTTCCGCTCGCCCTTGGTTTGGGACGTCTTCGCCGTGACCACCTACTTCACCGTCTCGGCGGTCTTCTTCTACCTGGGCACCATTCCGGATCTGGCGGCTGCGCGGGACGCGGCGAGGGGACTGCGGAAAAAGCTCTACAACGTCATCTCGCTCGGTTGGCGCGGCACGGACCGTGAATGGCACCACTTCGGGAAGGCGTACATCTTCCTGGCCGCGTTGGCGACGCCGCTAGTGCTCTCGGTCCACTCCGTGGTATCCTGGGACTTCGCGGTGACCATCGTGCCCGGCTGGCACGCCACTATTTTCGCTCCCTACTTCGTAGCGGGGGCCATATACTCCGGCATCGCGATGGTGATCACGCTGACGGTGCCGCTCCGGAAGGCTTTCGGGCTCGAGGCGTACCTCACCAACAAGCATTACGACGCCATGGCGAAGCTGTGCTTGATGACGTCGCTGATCGTCTTTTACGCCTATATCTCCGAGTTCTTCATGGCGTGGTACAGCGGTGAGGAGGTGGAGCGGGCCGCCTTCTGGGCGCGCCTCTTCGGACAGTACTGGTGGGCCACTTGGATCATGCTCGTCTGCAACGCCATGGTTCCGGTCATGCTCTGGTTCAAGAGAGTGCGGTATTCGATCCCCGCGCTATTCACGATCTCCATCTTCGTCAACATCGGCATGTGGTTCGAGCGGTACGTGATCATAGTTACCTCGCTCCATCACGAGTACGAGCCGTTCGCTTGGGGCGTCTATCGACCCTCCGTGGTCGAGATGGGCATCGTTGTGGGGAGCTTCTGCTGGTTCGGGTTCTGGTTCCTGCTCTTCACGCGGATCATTCCTCCGGTGGCCATCGCCGAGCTCAAGGAGGTGCTGCCGACGCCGATGCGACCCACGGCCATCGCGGGCCCAAGCGGGCACGGGGGTGACCAATGAGCGGCACCGTGGGCCGGAACGCTCGAATGGCGTGGATTGGCGCCTTACTGCTCGCAACGGGGGCGTGCAGCCCCCTGGACGACGTTCTCGCGGGCATCTTCGGCCGTCACATGCGTGATTCGAGGTCGTTCGATCCGTACGAGAATACGATCGCGCCACCCGAA
>Ga0209988_10000169_pt1 | contig 36655 bp, 35 predicted proteins | sample N075metaG_FD_183115 | JGI IMG/M metagenome (GOLD analysis project Ga0209988, IMG submission 183115) | Deep subsurface microbial communities from Kermadec Trench to uncover new lineages of life (NeLLi) - N075 metaG (SPAdes) (version 2) | ecosystem: Environmental > Aquatic > Marine > Ocean trench... | reverse complement strand
TGTCCCTTCAGTATGCCGCAATCGCGCGACGTCGCTCGGTGAGATCCGCTACGGGAAAAACCCAGCGACCGCGAGGAACTTGACAATTTCAAGCACTTGCAGCGAAACCCTCAAGTGGAATCTCGGACGCGGCCGCCGGCCACCCTGCGGGTGGCTTGCAGTTCGCCGAAGCGGCGAACTGCCGGTGCAAGGTTGTGGGTTGCGGATGGCTGGGGGAAATGGCGGAAGTGGACGGGAATCGAACCCGCCGGGAGCGCGTCGCCGCACCCCCCATCGGATTTGAAGTCCGAGGCCGGCACCAGCCTGGCAAACACTTCCAACCTTTGATTCTACCGTCTCTTCACGGACTTGGAGCAACTCCGGTAGCTCGAACGGATCGCTCTTGTGGGGACTTGAATGCCCTGGCGTCAGCACCCGAATCTTCACGGTATAGGCCGATGTGACGGGAGCGGTCACTACTCTCCGAAGCAAGTCGGTGCATTGCAACAACAACGGGGGTTTCGCCTCCGATCCCGTGCACGTGACGATCGTCGACGAGAATTTGAAGCGACAACCCTACGCGAGTGCAACCCAATCGGCGTCGCCCGGAGTCTTGGGTCAGGCTCCCGGCTACTTCTCCATCATCAGCGCTTCCCCGTGCCAGTCCGGGGGGGTGCCCTCTACAGCCCGTCTCTCGCAACGCGTGATATAGAGTTTCGATGCCAGATCTTCGGGGTCGCTGGCGAAGCAGGCACGGAAGAGCCGCTCGGCCTCGTCGAAAGACCGGGCTGCGTAGGCGAGCCGCGCCTCCGTGAACAGCGCACGAGTGGCGAGCCGGCTGCTCCTCGCCTCCGGGCTCAGAGCGTCCAAGACCTCATAGATGCGGATCGGCTCGCTCCGCCCCTTGAGAACCACGCGATCGAGTTGCCGGATGTCGTAGGCAGATGGATCCGAAAGCCCATCGTACGTGGTTCCGCTGATCAGGAGATTGGTATGGTACTGCTTGGTCAGCGATTCGACGCGCGATGCGGTGTTCACGGCATCGCCGATGACACCGTGTTCGAGCCGCTCCGGCCCTCCGATCGTGCCAATCATGAGCGGACCTGCATTGATCCCGATCCCGACTCTCGTGGACTCGTGACTCCCCTGGCGCTCTCGCTCGGCGCGATTGAAGCCCTCGAGTGCGGCCAGCATGTCGATTCCGGCGCGAACCGCTGTGTCGTTTCCGTTCGGAAACAGCGCCATGATGCAGTCGCCGAGATATTGATTGATGAACCCGCCGTGCGTGTGGATGGGCGGTTCCATCCACTCTGTGAAGGAGTTCACGAAACGAAACGCCTCCTCAGGTGTCATCGACTCGACGAGTGGCGTGAACGAACGGATGTCGCAGAACATGATGTTCATTTCCGTCTCCAGACAATCGCCGCGCGCAACGTCCCGGATCGACTCCTTCTTCAGGAGGCGCAGGAAGTCGACCGGAACGAACCGTACGACGGCGCGGTTGGTCTCCCGGAGGTCCTCGTTGGAGACGACCAGCTCCTCGGAGAGCCTCTCGATGGTGTCGTAGGAGCGGGAAAAGGCCCGCATCAGGACCACCGCCTCCGTGAGGACCAGCGCCAGAATGGAGATCGGGAACAGGGAGGCCGTCTCCGTCAGCGCCATCAGCAGCATGGCATCCGGCAGCGCGGCCGAGTTCACGATCCCGCCCTCGGCGCGGAAGGAGTCCCACAAGACCACCGCCAAGAGGAAAGGCACCGCCGCGAGCGTGATGCGCACGTTCGGCTCGCCGCGGCGGGCAGCCCGGACGAGCGCGAAGAACGCCGTCACGAGCACGAAGGCGCCCAAGACCCAGGACAGGCGCAACGGAATCTGGGCGAGCGACAGCGGCAGCAACAGCGCGCCGAGCATCCCGGTGATCGAGCCGGCCTGGATGAAGCGGACGATGCGGGAGGGCATGTCGTCGGGGAGCTTGCAGGCGAAGTAGCTGATGCCAGCGAACACTATGAAGTTGTTCGCGAAGTACTCGAGGCGCAGCACCATCGGAAGCATCATGTCGGGCGCAACGAGCTGGGCCAAGTCCGAGTAGCTGGACGGCACCGCGCGAAGACCGAGCGCCACGCCCCCGAGCCCGAAGTACAGGAATGCCCGCTCCTTCGGACGGTTCACGAAGAAGCCCAGGAAGAAGAGCCCCACGAGCATGTTGACGGTCGCCAGAGTGGTGTCGCGGAGCGTGAACGCGGCGGACCAGCTCCGGACCTCTTCATGGCTGCCGAGGATCCAGCGCCGGCGCAGGCCTCCGGAGCGGAAGTCGAAGTTCGCCACCTGGATCAGCAGGCGGATCTCGTCTCCCGCATCCGGCAGCACGTGGATCCGGTTGCGGAGTTGAGAGAGGTGGCCCTCCGGCGTTCGGGTCACCCGCCCGGTTCCCGCGACGCTCCGGCCGTTGATGAAGAGGCGGTGTGAGGTCATGGGCGCGCCCACCCGCAGCGAGAGCGGGGGGCGCTCCGGCGGGAGCAGGATGCGCAGACGGTAGGTCGCGGTGCCCCGGCCGGGAGCCGCGTCCACCTCGGTCCACAGACCCGGGACCCGAGCAGTGCCACAGGTTCCCGGCTCGGGGCTGGGATCGCCGGGGTCGAGCAGCGCATCCCAGCAGAAGCCCCAGTCCCCGGTGAGTTGGACCGCGCCGTCCGCTTCGAAGCTCCAGCTGCGAAGATCGAGGACACCGGCGACAGCGGACGGGCTCGAAGACTGTTCGGCGCACGCGGCTTGCATCACCAACACAAGCGCGACCCACGGAATGAACTCCACTTTCGCTCGGGTGCTCGTCACGTATCACTTCCCGCCTCTGATTCTAACGGCGACGGCAATCCGTCTGCTCCCGGCGGGCGCGGCGACGCCTCCACCGCGGGCTTCCTGGGCCTTACATCACGCCCATACTCGGAGCTTGGGCCCTTCCCGGCTGATAATCCCTATCCCCGACCCTGACGCAACCACTCAGCGGAATGCCTGGCGCGAACACGAAGCCTCGTAAGAAGACAGCCATTGCGTAAGCGCCTTTCATCTACAGGGTTGGGGATTCTGGGTGAGGAACGACCTCGAAAGTCCCCGATAGGGCACGAAATTCCGGCGCTACGGCTTCTCGTTTTCAGCCGAGCGCCTTTGAAGTCCGAGGCCGGCACCAGCCTGGCAAACACTTCCGTGGCCCAGTCTATCAACTCATGTTCGGATTGGGTGTGCGCCGCACCCCAGCAGTGGGTTGGGGAGAAGAAACCTGAAGGGAAAAGAGGAGGTCAATCGGGCGACGGAGAGGTAAGCTCCGTGTCGGTGAGCGCGTATACCCTTGACGCCGTCGCTCGCATCTGCGGTGTGCGAGCTGCGCGACTGCGCGACTGGCAGCGCATGAGGCTGCTCGATCCCGAACGGCCCGATTCCACGGCCTTCGGATTTCGCGATCTCGTGTCGGTGAGAACGTTGGTGGGCCTGCTCGACCAGGGCATTCCGCTGCGGCGAATCCGCCGCACGCTCGAAGACGTGCGAGAGCAGATGCCCGATGTCGAGCAACCACTCGGCTCGTTGTGCGTGACCCACGCGGGCTCGCGCCGCGTCGTACTGCGGCGCGACGGATGGCTCGTGGAGACCAGCGGTCAGCTGGTCCTGGACTTTGGCTCCGAGCTGGTGGACAAGGAGATCGTTTCGATCACGGACCAGTGCGTGAAGAACGCGCTCACGCGTCGCATCGAAGCCCGCGAGGCCGCTTGGGACTGTTTCGAGCGCGGCTGCAAGCTCGACTCGGATCGCTCGACCTACGCCGAGGCGATCGAAGCCTACGTGCGCGCGGTCGAGGTCGATCCGGAGTTTGCCGACGCCCACTGCAACCTGGGATCCGTCTACTTCAACCAGAACCGCAAAGGCCTCGCCCGCGAGTGTTTCTTGCGCACACTCGAGGTCGAGCCGACCCACCTGGAGGCGCACCTCAATCTCGCGACGCTGATGGAGGAAGACGGCCGTAAGCAGGCCGCGCTCTCGCACTACAAGCGGGCGCTCGAGTCGGACCCACTCTGCGCGGACACCCACGTCAGTCTTGCCTTGCTCTACGAGAAGCTCGGGGTCTCGCGCCGCGCCGGCGAGCACTGGCGGCGCTACCTGCAGCTCGACCCGGATGGAGCCTGGGCCGACCTGGCCCAGCGTCACCTGGAGCGCTGAACCTCGAACGTGTGTCGTTCCAGCGGCTCTTCCCGATAACGCACCTCGACGCTCCACTCGCCTTCGATGCGGGTTTCGTCGGCCTCGAGATCGAGCACCGACCCGATGTATCGGGCATCGTATTCGTCGACTTCGGTTTGGGCTACGAGGTGTCCGTCCGGATGGCGCCAGCGGACGTTCATGTGCTTCGAATAGCCGGAATAGCGATCGCTGATCTGACCCCACCAGATCCACTGGGTCGTGCCGGCCTCGAAGACCTCGACGGTGTGGCCGAGGGGCGTGTCGGCGGCGGCGCCCGGGCCGGCGCCGACAGCGAAACCGGTCTTGAGCAGGACGGGAAAGATCAGGGTCTCGATCCGCCAGTCCGCGCGCTTGCGCAGGGTGCTCGACGCTCCGGCACGGGTCGACGCCTGCTCGTAGGCGTGGACGGCGCTGTGTCGGTCGCCGACCGCTTGGTAGGAGCGTCCCAGCCTGTAGAAGACCAGGGCGCGGGTCGGATCGAGGCGGACCGTGCGACGGTAGGCTTCGAGGGCGCGCCGGTGCCGGCCCTGAAGCGCCAGTAGCTCGCCGATATTGTACGCCACGCGAGGATCACTTGGGTCGTAGGCTTCGGCCCGCGACAACACCACCAGTGCCTCGTCATAGCCTTCTTCAATCACGAGGCGGCGGGCCTTCTCGAGCATTGCGTCGGTCCGGTTCGTGTCGCCAATCCGATCCGGAGGAGGAACCGTGTCGCGTCCCGTGTCGCGCAAATAGGCGAGTCGGGCCTGGACCTCGATGAGCTCGCGCGCGAAACGCGGGTCGGGAACGCGCGTTGGACGCAGGCTCTCGGCTTCGTGCCGGACGGAATCGATTCGGTCGTCGACTTCGGGATGACTGAAGAGATACGGGGGGATGTTGTTCGGATGCCGCTTCGTCTCCAACAGGATGCGTTCGAAGAATCTCGTGATGCCGGCGGCGTCCCAGCCGGCGCGGGTCACGAAGATGCCGCCGTACTTGTCGGCCTCGTTCTCGAACTCGCGGCTGAATTTGAGCTTGATGGCCTGATTGGCCGCCTGGGTTGCGATCAGGGCGCCTGGTTCGTTGGTGGCGATGGCGGCGGCCAGGCCGGCCAGCCCCACGAGGATGTCGGGGATCTGGCTCTTCTTTCGCATCCGGGCGTAGTGGTGGCCCTTCACGTGGGCAATTTCGTGGCCCATGATGCCGGCCAGTTCTTCGATACTTCCCGCAGCCAGCACCGTCGCGCTGTGGAAGAAGATGTAGCCGCCGGGCACCGCGAAGGCGTTGAGCGAATCGGCCTCGATGATGCGGAAGCGATAGATGAAGGGCTGCGGCTCGAGGGTTCGGACGATCTCCTGGCCCAGATCGTTGATGAAGCCCGCCACCACCGGGTCTTCGATCACCTGCACCTGCTTGCGGATCGCCTGGTCGAACTCGAACCCGATCTCCCGCTCCTCCTCCTCGCTGACCGTGGTCATGGCCGCGATCGGGTTGAAGCGGCTGCCGTCGTCTTGGACGCAGGCGAGCAGCGGCAGCCCGTAGAGGAGGGCGACCAGGCATCGCGGGAGGGCGGCTAGGCGGAGCGTTCGGGTTGCCATCGGAGCACCGGATGACGCGCGGCGCGGGTCTCGTCGAGACGCGTACGGCGCGTGTGGTGGGGCGCCGTGCGCACGAGTTCCGGGTCTTCGTGTGCCTCTTCGGCGATCGCGATCAAGGCTTCGGCAAAGCGGTCAAGGCTCTCGACGCTTTCGCTCTCCGTCGGCTCGATCATGATGGCGCCTGCGACCACCAGCGGGAAATAGACCGTCGGGGGATGGTAGCCATAGTCGATCAGCCGCTTGGCGATGTCGAGGGTCGTGACGCCGGTTTCGTGCAGAAACTTGTCCGAGAGCACACACTCGTGCATGACCAGCCGGTCGAAGGGAACGTGGTAGTGCTCACGCAGCCTGGCCAACAGGTAGTTCGCGTTGAGAACGGCCATCTCGGCGCAGCGCTTCAGACCCTCGGGACCCAACGAGCGGATGTAGGTGTACGCACGGACCAGCATGCCCGCGTTGCCGTTGTTGCCGTGCAGGCGACCGATCGAACGCGGCAGCTCGTAGTCGAGGACGTAGCCTTCTCCCTCGTCGCCGCCGAGCTTGCGAATCACCGGCGTCGGTAGATAGGGAGCCAAGATGTTCTTGACTCCGACCGGTCCAGCGCCGGGCCCACCACCACCGTGGGGCGTCGAGAAGGTCTTGTGCAGGTTGAAGTGCATCACGTCGATGCCGAGATCGCCGGGTCGCGTGATGCCGAGCAGGGCGTTCAGGTTCGCCCCGTCCCCATAGACGAGACCGCCTTTGGCATGGACGATCTCGCAGATTCGGGCGATGTGTTCTTCGAACAAGCCCAGGGTGCTCGGATTGGTGATCATCAGGCTGGCAACTTCTTCGGTCATGGCCGCCTCGACCGCTTCGGGGTGGAGCAGTCCGTCCTCACCGGTCGGGATCGAGGTGACGCTGTAGCCGTTGAGGGCGGCGCTGGCGGGATTCGTACCGTGAGCCGAATCCGGGACCAGCACCTGGCTGCGCTTCTCGCCGCGATGTTCGTGGTAGGCCCGGATCATCATGATGCCGGCCAGCTCACCCTGGGCGCCGGCCGCCGGTTGGAGCGTCACCCGATCCATGCCGCTCACTTCAGCCAGCTGTTGCTCCAGCCCGTGGCAGAGCTGGAGGAAGCCCTGCATCAGTTCGTCGGGCGCGAGCGGGTGCGCCGCGGCGAAGCCGGGCAGGCTCGCCACTTTGTCGTTCAGCTTCGGGTTGTACTTCATCGTGCAGGAGCCCAGCGGATAGATCCCCAGGTCGACGGCCGCATTCCAGGTGGAGAGCCGCGTGAAATGACGCACCACGTCGACCTCAGAGACCTCGGGCAGATCGCGAAGGTCCTCGCGTACGGCGCCCTCGGGCAGCAGCTCGGTCGGATCGACCGGCGGCACGTCGAGCTCGGGCAGCGAGAACCCGTCGCGGCCGTCGGTACTGTGCTCGAAGATCAGGGGCTCCTCGTAGGAGAAGCCGTTGGCGGTATTGCCGACTTTCGTACGGCGGTCGCTCATGCCGCACCTCCCGCCAGGGCCTCGACCAACCGATCGATTGATTCGCGGCTCGCGAGTTCGGTGGTGCAGACGAGGATCGCGTTACCCAGGTCGGGGGCGTAGGGCGCGAGGTCGAGGCCGGCCACGATGCCCTGCTCGCGGGCGCGGGCCAGGGACTCGGCCGCGTCGCCATCCAGGCGGACGACGAACTCGTTGAAGCTCGGCGCCTCGAAGGCCAGCGACAGCCCAGGAGTCTCTCGCACCCTGGATCTGGCGTACTCGGACTTGGCGAGGTTCAGCTCCGCCAGCTTTCGAAGCCCGACCCGTCCCATCAGGCACAGGTAGATCGTGGCCATCAGCAGGCACAGGCCCTGGTTGGTGCAGATGTTGGATGTGGCCCGCTCGCGCCGGATGTGCTGCTCACGGGTGGAGAGGGTGAGAACGAAGCCGCGGCGGCCTTCGGTGTCGGTGGTCTCACCGACCAGACGACCGGGCAGTTGTCGGAGCAGCTTCTGGCGGGTCGCCATGAAGCCCACATGGGGTCCACCCAGACTCATGGGAACACCGAAGCTCTGGGCCTCGCCACACACGATGTCGGCGCCGATCTCGCCCGGCGCGGTCAAGAGCGCCAGCGAGAGGGCTTCGGCCACGGTCACCACCACCAGGGCACCGTGGGCGTGGGCGACTTCGATCGCGCTTTTCAGGTCTTCGATGCATCCCCAAAAGTTCGGCTGCTGCAGGATCACGCAGGCCGTCTGGTCATCGACGAGATCCGCCAGACCGCTCACGCGGCCGTCTTCCGCGCGCAGGGTCGTAACGATCTCGGCGGAGAGTCCGCTGAGGTAGGTGCGGACCACGTCGGCATAATGAGGGTGGACGCCCGAGGCCAACACCACCCGATTGCGGCGCGTGCAGCGCATCGCCATCAAGGCCGCCTCGGCTGTCGCCGAGGCGCCGTCGTACATCGAAGCGTTCGTGACTTCGAGTCCGGTGAGGCAGCAGATCATGGTCTGCCATTCGAAGATGGCCTGGAGGGTTCCCTGACTGATCTCGGGCTGGTACGGCGTGTAGGCAGTCGTGAATTCCGAGCGGGACACCAGGGTTTCGATGGCGCTGGGAATGAAATGGGCATGGGTCCCGGCGCCCAGGAACCAGTCGTGAGTCTGCGTCGAAGCATTCTGCTCCGAGAGCGCCTGCAGGTGGGCCGTCAGCAGTTGCTCGCTTTCGGCAGCGGGTAGATCGAGTGCACGTTCGAGCCGGTGCTTTTTGGGTACGCCGACGAAGAGCTCGTCCAGGCTGCGCACACCGATCCGTTCCAGCATTCGCTGGACGTCGGCTTCCGTATGCGGGATGTAGCGCACAGTCTTTCTGCTCTCGGACCTAGTCGCTGCGTGCTTCGACGTGCTTGCGGTAGGCCTCGGAATCGAGGAGCGAATCGATCTCTTCCGGGTCCGAGGGGGAGAAGGCGACCATCCAGCCGTCTGCGTAGCAGGCTTCGTTCACGGCTTCGGGCCGATCGGTCAGTGCGTCGTTGACCTCGATTACCTTGCCGCCGATGGGCGCGCACAGGTCGGAAACGGCCTTGACGGATTCAACGACGCCGAAGGCTTCGCCCTTCTTGAAGCTGGCACCGGCTCCTGGAAGCTCGACGAAGACGATGTCGCCCAGCTGTTGCTGGGCGTAGTCGGTGATCCCGACGATCACGCGTCCAGCTTCCACACGTACCCACTCGTCGTCGCTGCTGTAGCGAAGTTCGTCGGGAATCTGGATTTCGGCCAAGGCGCGCCTCCTCTGGAGCTTGTTCCGGCTGAGTGGGTCAGCCGGATGCCTTCACGAACGGAGTTTCTACCACGCGGCCGGAAACGGCACGGCCGCGAATGACGATGTCCAGCAGCGTCCCCGGTTCGGCGAGCCGCGGAGGCACGTAGCCGAGGCCGATGGACTTGCCGAGGGTAGGCGAGGGGCCCCCCGAGGTCACGACGCCGACCGTCTCGCCGTGGACGGCGACCGCGTAGCCCGCCCGGGCGATGCCGCGCTCGCTGAGCTCGAAGCCGACCAGCTGGCGCGGCCGGCCTTCTGCCTCGCGGCGTGCGATGGCTTCGGCGCCGATGAAGCCACCGCGGTCGAGCTTGACGAACTTGCCGAGACCGGCTTCGAATGGGGATGTGGTGTCGTCGAGCTCGTGACCGTAGAGAGGCATGGCGGCTTCGAGCCGCAGGGTGTCTCGGGCGCCGAGCCCAGCGGGGATCAGGCCCAGCGGCTTGCCCTCGGCCAGCAGGGCTTCGAAGACCCTCTCGGTCTCGGTTGCGGCCAGGTAGATCTCGTAGCCGTCGGAACCCGTATAGCCCGTGCGGGAAACCAGTGCGTCGCATCCCGCGACTTCGATCTGGGTGAACGCGTAACGCTCGAGCTCCTTCACGGTTGGACTCGAGACGTGCGCCAGGATCTCGGGGCTCGCCGGACCCTGAAGTGCGAGCAGACCGGTTTCGTCGCTGCGGTTGCGGATGACCGTGTCGTCCAATGCGAAGCGGACGCCCCAGCGGTAGTCCTTCTCAACGTTGGCCGCGTTCACACACAGGAAAATCGCGTCGTCTCCCGTGCGATAGAACGTCACGTCATCGACGATGCCGCCTTCCTGGTTGCAGAGGAGTCCGTAGCGAACGCGTCCCGGCTTGAGCGACGCGACCGGTCGGCTCAGCAGTCGCTCGGTGGATGCGATCGCGCCGGTGCCCTCCAGGTAGATCTGGCCCATGTGGGAGACGTCGAAGAGGCCAGCTCCCTCGCGTACGGCGCGATGCTCCTCCAGGACCGATCTGTACTGGACGGGCATCGAATAGCCGGCGAACTCCACGAGACGGGCCCCGAGCCGTTCATGGGCACCGTGCAGGGGGGTGCGCTTGAGATCCGTCATGCCCCGAAATGCGCCTCATAGGCGTCTAGGGTGTTGCAGAGCAGCATCGTGATGGTCATGGGACCGACACCGCGGCGGTGGGGCGTGACGATGCGCGCGATGCCGCGCACGCCCTCGGTGTCGACGTCGCCCACCCACTCGCCATCGATGATGCTCACGCCGACGTCGATCACGGCGGCGCCGGGTTTGACCCAGTCCGGCTGGACCAACCGGGGCACGCCGACGGCCGCCACCAGGATGTCTGCATTGCGGCAGACGGCGGCCAGCTGCTTCGTTCGGGAGTGGCACATGGTGACCGTGGCGTTGGCTTGTTGGAGCAGTAGGGAGATGGGCTTGCCGACAATGGCGCTGCGCCCGATCACGACGGCGTGGGCACCCTCGATCGGGATCTCGTGGTGCTCGAGGATCTTCATGATTCCGAGCGGTGTACAGGCGCGGTGGCCGGGCTCGCCCAGCAACAGCCGACCCGCGTTGATCGGCGTCAGGCCATCGATGTCCTTGTCGGGACCGATCGCCTCGGCGATGGTGTTTGGCCGCACCCCATCGGGAAGGGGGAGCTGGACCAGGATGCCGTCGACGCCCTCGCTCGCGTTCAGCTCCTCGACCACGTCGAGTACTTCCCGCTCGGTGGCCGTAGCCGGCAGCTTGCGCTCGATCGAATCCATGCCGATGCGCGCGCAGGCGCGGCGCTTGCCCTTGATGTAGGACGCACTGGCCGGGTCATCGCCCACCAGCACGACAGCCAGGCACGGCGCGCGGCGACCCGTCGATACGTGACGCTCGACGGCCTTCGCCAGGTCCTGACGAATGTCCTGTGCGAGTGCCAGACCGTCGACGACGACGGTCTCCTGGCGGGTGGATGCCATGTCCGGAAGCGCCTCCGCGGGAGCGGGCGCCAGTATAACGGAAGGTCAGGCGGCGGCTTTGGAGCCTTTCTTGTCCTTGGACGGCTTCTTCTTCTCTTGCTTGGTGTCGTCACCGCCGGTCTTGTCCGAGCTGCCGGACGAGTCGCTGCTTCCGTCCTCCTTGCCCGTGTCCTTGCCAGCTGACTTCGAGTCCTTGGGCGCCGAGTAGAGATCCGAGTGCCAGCCCCCACCCTTGAGAACGAACGACGTTTGGGAGATCAGGCGCTTCACCCTACGCGAGCGGCAATGGGGGCACGTCTTCAGCGGATCTTCAGTAATGCGCTGCTCCACCTCGAACTCGCGCTCGCACTTTTCGCAGGCGTACTCGTAAACGGGCATGGATCGTCCTGTTCTGGAAGGGTTCTTGCCACGGATGCGGGGCGGGACAGAAGCTACTGATCGGTTTCGTCTCCCGCCAATTGCCGAAGTCGGAGGCAGAGGGCCGCCGGCTCACCGTTGACTCTCACGCGTTTCCGGCGCCCCCGGGCCAGCCTTGGGCGCGCAACCCAGCCTGCCGCGATCCTGCGGATCGCTAGCCCTCGCTGCCACGGCCGCGACTGGCCTGCTTCGGATTGCGCGTGAGATACGCGACCTTGCCTTGCAGGATGGGGTCGTCGGGCGGATCGGCAGCCAGGCCTTCCAGCAGCCCCAGGTGGGTCTCGATGGCGGCGCGAACGGTGCTGGTGAGATGGGTCTTGAGCTGCTTCATCTCCCGAATGTCCTCAGCCAGCCGGGCCGCGCGACGGTGGGCGGCGTCGAGCACCTTCTCGCCCTGGATCTCGGCTTCGCTGACCAGCACCTCGGCCTCCTTGATGGCGGTTCGCTTGAGGTCTTCGCTCAGCTTCTGGGCGGTGGTGAGCGTGTCCCGCAGTATTTGCTCGTTGGCCGAGAGCACCTCGAGTCGGGCTTCCAACTGGATCAGCTGATCCCGCTGGGCCTCGACCTCGCGAAGCACTGCCTCGTAGTCTTCGGCCACGAGGCGCAGGAACTCGTCGACCTCTTCCTGGGCATAGCCCGTCCAGCGACGCGGGAAGCGGTGGTTGCGAAGGTCGAGCGGGGTCACGCGCATGTTGGATGTCTCTCGATCGGGCGAACCGATGCCGCGTCGTGTGACGCGTGCACTCCGGGACTCCCAGTGATTCGTACTGCGGCAACCGATCGACCGAACCACTCGAAATCTTTAGCCTTGAACCTCCCTCGGCATCCCAGGCCCCGTGATCTGAAGCGTCGCGTCCGCCCGGGCCGCCAGCCGGAGGCGGCTGTCCCGGGCAGCTACTCGCCGCGGCCCAGCTCCTCGGCGCGCTGGCTGGCGGCCTGGACCGCGGCCGAGATGGCTTCGGCGAAGCCCCCGTCGCTCAGGCGGGCCAGGCCAGACACGGTGGTTCCCCCCGGCGAGCTGACCTGACGGCGCAGTTCGGACGGCGTCTTGTCGCTCTCCAGGGCCAGCTTGGCGGCGCCGTAGACCGTCTGGAGGGTGAGTTGCTCGGCCGCCTCCCGGGGCAGCCCGGCCGACTCGCCGGCGTCCATCAGCGCCTCCAGAAACGCAAAGACGTAGGCCGGCCCGCTTCCCGACAGGCCCGTGACGGCGTCCAGCAGATGCTCGCGCGGGGCCTGCCAGGTGATTCCGACGCAGTCGAACAGGGCTCGGATGACCTCCAGGTCCGCTTCGCTCACCGCCGAATTACCGAAGATGCCGGTCGCTCCGCTGCCAATCAGGGCGGGTGTGTTCGGCATGGCGCGAACGATGCGGGCCTCGTGCGTCAACCCCGCCTCCAAGGCTGCGAGGCTGACACCGGCGGCGATCGAGACCCAGAGCGGCTGTGCGCGTTCGGCCGCGGAGCCGGTCAGCGAATCGAGCAGCGTCAAGATCACGGCCGGCTTTACCGCCAGGATGACCACGTCACTGCGTTTCACCGCCTCGTCATTGTCGTCGCCGGCCTCGATTCCGAGCGCGGCGCTCAGATGCTTGCGCCGCACGGGGTCGGGGTCGGTGGCGTAGAGCTGGCCCGGCTTCAGGCCCGAGGCCAGCAGGCCAGCGAGCAGGGCCTCGGCCATGGCGCCGCCGCCGATACAGGCGATGCGTGCTTTCTCGAGGACCATTGCGTCGTTCTCCCCTGTCTGTTCTGGAGCGACGAGCTTAGTCGCGCGTCCCGAAGATCGCCGTTCCCACCCGCACGATCGTGGCGCCCTCCTCGATCGCGACCTCGTAGTCGGCCGACATGCCCATCGAGAGATGGACCAGCGCGGAGCCGCCGGGTGCGTCGCGCAGCTTGTCCCGAAGCGCGCGCAGTCGTGCAAAGGCGGGTCGAGTCTGCAGGGGATCTTGCGCGGCGGCAGGGATCGTCATCAGGCCCACGACCTGCAGGTGGGGCCAGTGGGTGGACGCGGCCAGCAGGTTCTCCAGCCCTTCGGGGTCGGCGCCGCCTTTCTGCGCCTCGCGACTGAGGTTGGCCTGGAGGAGAACCTGGAGAGGGTTTCCGGTCGCGAGGGCGTGGCGCTCGAGCGCCCGGCCCAGGCTGACGCGATCGAGGCTCTCCACCCACTGGAAGTGGGGGGCCACGAGCTTGACCTTGTTGGTCTGGAGCTGTCCGATGAAATGCCACTTCAAGGAAATGGATGAAGAACCATCCAGCAGGTCTTCAACCTTCGAAAGCTTCTCGGCCGCCTCCTGGGCGTAGTTCTCGCCGAAGTGGTCGAGGCCCGCGCGGGCCGCCTCGGCCACGAGCTCGGCCGGCTGGCGCTTGGACACGCCGACCAGGGTGACGTCGTCGGGCGGCCGACCCGATCGCCGGGCGGCGGCCGCGATCCGGTCTCGCACCGCCGCCAGTCGCTCCCGGATGGGCGCTTCCGCGCTCACGTCTCGATCCCGGCCTGGCACAGCAGCGCCAGCGTCTCGTCCAGAGGCAGTCCGATGACGTTGCTCTCGCTGCCCTCGACCCGCTGGATGAAGTGGCGTCCCTCGCCCTGCAACGCGTAGGCTCCGGCCTTGTCGAGCGGTTCTCCGCCGGCGACGTAGGCCTCGATCTCTTCCCGCGAGGCCAAACGCATGGTGACGCGGCTCGCCACCTCGGCACTGCGCGTCTCGAGTGTTCGGGTGTCCGTGAGGACTACGGCCGTGATGACGGAGTGGCTGCGACCCACCAGCCGAGACAGCAGCTCGACGGCGTGCTGCGGATCGTCGGGCTTGCCCAGGACGTCCTCCTCGAGCACGACGATCGTATCGGCTCCCAGCACCCAGCGGTTCGGTTCCGGCCCGGTCTGGCGGGCCACATGGAGGGCCTTCTCACGGGCCAGCCGACCGGCGAATGCCCCGGGCGCCTCGCCGGGGTCGCGCTCTTCGGGAATCTCCGCGGGCCGGACCTCGAAGCGCACGCCGATCCGGCGGAGCAGTTCACGGCGGCGAGGCGAGGCACTGGCCAGGATCAAGGGCCACGCTGCGGTGCGGTCGGGCTTCGTCATGCACAGGCGGTACCTGAACCCGCCGGGCAGCGTCAACCTCGGCGAATCCGGCACTAGTCGTCGCTGCGGACGCGCCTGCGAGAGCGCTTGACCTCGCTCCGTCGCCGCTTGACGGCCAGAGTCCGCTCGCGCACGCCGCGGCCGGGCTTGGTGGGGACGCGCTTGCGGGGAGTGGCGAGGGCGTCACGGACGAGTTCGGCCAGGCGCTCGCGCGCGAGCTCGCGGTTGCGGGCCTGGCTGCGGTGGCGGCCGGCGTGGACGACCAGGGAGCCGATCTGGGTCAGCCGGTTCTTCAGGCGCGAACGGATGCGCGTTCTCTGCTCGGCGCTCAGCACGGAGGACTCCAGCACGTTCCAGCGCAGCGTGATTCTCGTGTTCGTCTTGTTGACGTGCTGACCGCCCGGGCCGCTGGAGCGGCTGGCAGATTCGAAGATCTCGGCGGCCGGGATCACGAGTCGGTCCTGGATCGGGAGGGCGCGGCGGCTCACGGTCGGGTCACTCCGGGTCTCCGAGTTGCGCCACCCCCTCCGACTGGAGCGGAGGGTCGATTCCCAGCAGCGACGCAATCGTGGCGGCGATGTCGATCACGTGGACCTCACCCAGTCGTCGGCCCCGGGGAACGCCACGTCCCAGCGCCGCAAAGACGCCGGCCATGTCGGGATGCTGGGGATCGTAGCCGTGGACGCCCAGCTTCACGCCAAACAGAGGCGAAATCCAGATCAGCAAGCGTTGCCATCCCTTGGATTGTCGGAAGGCGTAGGGAGGCTCGGCCACCAGCAGGAAGTCACCGCTGCGATCGGGCCGGAAGAGTCGTAGGCGTTGGGGAATTTCGCTTTGCGCGAAGACGGTGACGCGGGGCAGGGATTCCAGGGTTCGGCGTGCCGCGGAAGCCTGCTCTGGGTTCTCGAGGTAGATGTGGGCCATGCCGCCGTTGGATGCGACGCTGGCGGGGATTCCCGCGTCCTCGAGCAGCCTCTCGGGCCACAGCAGTTCGATGCCAGCGGCCATGCCGTGATCACTCACCAGGATCACGGTCGTATCCAGCCAGCGCTGCTCTTTATCGAGGAAGGCAAACAGCCGTGCGAGCTGCTCGTCCTGTTCCAGCAGGCGCTCTGCAACGGCATCCGAGTCGGGTCCGAGCAGATGGCCGACCCGATCGCCGCCCTGCCACCAGGACATGATCAGCCGGGGACGTTCCGACTCGGGCAACGTCAGCCACTCGAGAATCTGATCGACCTTGGAGGACTCGCTCGTTTTGTCGTCGAATGGGGTGATGCGGTAGGTGGCGCGTGCGCCCTGCCAGTCGCTCTCGGCCCCGACCCAGAAGAAGACGGCGCTGCGCACGCCCTGGCGTTCGGCCGCGATCCACACGGGTTCGGCCTCGATCCAGCTCGCATCGTCCGGGTGGTGGTACAGACCGCGCTCGGAATCGATGAAACGGTTGCCCAGGATGCCGTGGCGGTCCGGATGGGTTCCCGTGGCCATGCTGACGTGGGCGGGGAAGGTGGTCGAAGGGGCGACCGAGATCATGCGCACGGCGCGCACGCCGTCGCGCTCCATGCGTCCGAGTGCCGGAAAGTCGCGCCGATCGAGGTAGTCGTGGCGCACGCCGTCCCAGGAGAGCACGATCACCGTCGGTTTTTCCGCCGAGGCTGGTTCTGCCGCCGATGCGAGGAGGGAGACGAAAACGGCCAGCGTGAGTCCTGCCGCGAGAGCGACTGCCGCGGCGCTCCGACGGATCGGGACTGCCGTCGACGGACTCATGGAGACGCGAAGCGTGCGGCAACCTCGCGCCAGTCGAGGCAGCCTACAAAGGCGGAGGCCGTTTCGCGCAGCAGCTCAGGGGTCGCAGCGGCCAGATCTCCACCGGACTCGAGGGCTTCCACGATGACCAGGTCGGGACCGGGCCGGTTGGCGGGCCGCAGGGCGCGAACATGGGTTCCCTGATGGAGGAGCTCGTCCTCGATGGCTGGCCCGAGCTCGTCGACGTCCAGCAGGGGGGCCGGATCCTCGGAGAGGGTGAGTGTCAGGCTCGCACGTGTCGTCTCCGGGACGACCACCTCCTGGGCGTAGTTCGGGTGATCGATGCGGATGCGAAGCGGCTGGCTCGGATCTGCAAATCGGTCAGCCTGATCCTGGGTCATGACGAAGCGGATGTACTGCACGGCCGAGATCCGCTCGATCCAAACCATCTCCTGGATCTGGAAGCGCAAGGTCTCCCGGTCCTCGAAGACCAGGGTCACCTTCTCGCCGACCGACAACCTGCGGTCGGCCTTGTGACGGATGACGGCTTCCCGGTAGCGCGACCGGATGTTCTGGTATCGGTCGAGCCCGATGATTTCGCTGCTGCTCACCGGCCTCACGAGGCAGCCATGCCATAGGCGCGGTGCAGCAGGACGATCGGGTGGACGGCTTCGATGCCGAGCGACTCCTTGATGCGCAGCGCCGCCAGCGGACAGTCGGTCGAAACGTCGTCGGGCTCGAACTCCCGGATGCGGCGCAGCATGGCTTCCGCCACGCCCAGCGAGGCCTGATGATGACGGGCCTGCATGCCCCAGGTGCCGTCGACGCCCGAGCACGCATCCACCACTTCGACCTCGGCACCCGCCAGCTTCAGGAGGTCGCGCGCCCGGAAACCGATGTTCTGCGCGCGCAGGTGGCAGGGGGCGTGATAGGCCACCCGACCCAGGGTCTTTTCGAAGTCCCGATTCATCTGCTTGGCCCGCGCCAGCTGATAAAGATACTCCATGGCGTCCTGGACGGCGCCCGCGACCTTCTCGGCCGATTCGGTCTTGAGGAGCTTGGGGTACTCGTTCTTCATCAGCAGCGAGCACGCCGGGCCGGGCACGACGATGCTGGCGCCCGCTTCGACATAGGGGAGCAGGTCGGCGACATTGCGCTCGGCGCTCTGCCGCACACGATCCAGCTGGCCGGTGTCGGACTGGGGCATGCCGCAGCAGCGCTGGTACTCCACGTCGACTCGCACGTCGCTCCGTTCCAGCACCTCGACGAGGGCGCGGGCGGTGCTGGGGTCGCTGTAGTTGACCGAGCAGGTGGTGAAGAGCACCACGCGGCCGTTGGCTCCCTCGACCCGCGGGCCGCGACCCTTCCACCAACGTTCGACGGTCTTGCCGTAGTAGCGCGGCTGCACCCAATCTCGGTGGATACCGACCGTCTTCTCCATCAGGATCCGGGATGGCCGGTTGCGGTTGGCGAAGTTCATGACGGCCGGAGCCAGGGAAGCCAGCTTGCCGATCAGGTCGGTCTGGGTGGTGAGCCGTCGCGTCAGCGGCACTCCGTCGCGCTTTGCCCGATGGATCTGATGGCGGCGCATCAGCGCCGGCACTGGTGACAGATCTCGCCGACGCGGCGCAGTTCGCGTTCGAGCGAAGCCGCCTCCCCGTAGGCCGGGTGGTCGTAGTCGAACTCGGTCGACGGGTGCTCGGGAGGCGGGACCTTCATGGTGGGGCTGCGTGGGAATTCAGTGCGGGCGGACGCCCAACGCGCCCACCCGCTGCGAATGCCTTGACGTTAAAGTGTCGGCAACTCGTCGAGCGCCTTCTGGAAGCGACCGGCGTGGGACTTCTCTGCCTTGGCGAGGGTCTCGAACCATTCGGCAACGTCGCTGAATCCTTCGTCCCGAGCCGTCCTTGCCATGCCGGGGTACATCTCGGTGTACTCGTACGTCTCGCCAGTGACGGCGGCTGCCAGGTTCTTGTCGGTCGACCCGATCGGCTTGTCGGTCGCCGGATCGCCCACCGACTTCAGGTGATCGAGATGGCCGTGGGCATGGCCGGTCTCGGCCTCGGCCGTGTCTCGGAAGAGGCCACCGACGTCGGGATAACCCTCGATGTCGGCCTGTCGCGCGAAATACAGATAGCGGCGGTTTGCCTGGGACTCGCCGGCGAATGCATCCTTGAGGTTCTGGTGGGTCTGGGTCCCTTTGATATCGGCCATGATTTGGGCGTCATCCGTCGGTCGATCGTGTCAAGCCTGGGTCCGGATCTTGACTGACGGCCCGCTTTCGGTCAATCGCCAGCGTGTGGAATTCCGAGGCAGATGCGGGGTTTCATCCTGCGGGGTTACCGGGGTAAGCTGCCGCCGGGAGGAGCCCATGAACCTGGACACCCTGTTGAACCAAACCCTGTGGCCCGATTTCGCCCTGCTCATCGGCCGCTTGTTCATCGGGATCTGCTTCGTGATCCACGGTCTGGGAAAGCTCGGACGGGTCGGAAGCGGGGACATGAAGGGCTTCGTCGCCTGGCTCGAAGAGCTCGGCGTTCCCATGGCGGGTGTTCAGGCGCGTATTGCCATGCTGTCGGAGATCGTCGGTGGATCCCTGCTGGCGGCGGGCTTCTTCATGCGTCCGGCCTGTGTGCTCCTGATCGGCACCATGATCGTGGCCGGCCGGCTGGGTCACAAGAACGCCGGCTACCTGATCACCAATGATCCTCCCGGTGCCGAGTACACGGTCAACCTGGCCGTGATCTGCTTCGTCTTCTTGCTGTTGGGCCCGGGGATGTTCTCGCTGGACGCGTTGATCTTCTAGGACTGACGGCGAACCGACGGGGGAGTCGGACGTTCCCTCTACCGGGCAGCGGTCCGGAGGACTTCGAGCGTGCGATCCGCGCCCCGGCGCAGGTCGGGGTCGTCAGGATCTTCGGCTGCGGTGCGTAGGGCCCGGAGTACGTGCTCATCGATCTGTTCGGGATTTGCGCGTCCGAGCTGGGCCAGTGCCACAGTCGCGATCCTGCGGCATGCGCCATCGTCTTCCGACGCGAGCGCCGCGGCGAGGAGTTCGAAGACGCTGCTGGGGGGACAGAGCAACGATGCCAACGCGGTGTAGGCGGCGCGCCGAGCCTGGAGGTCCGGGTCGCGCGTTCCTGCCGCCAGCGTCGCAGCCACGCTCGGGTCATCGGGTGCGAGCTCGCGCAGGCAATAGCGTGTCATGCGACGCACGGCCGGGTCCGGATGGTCGGCAGCGAGCCCCAGAAGCACGGGCAGGACCTGTCCTTCGACCCGGCCGGTCTCGACCAGCAGCTTGGCCGCCCACCAGCGGCGCTTCTGGTCCGGCAGCTCGAGGCCGCGCACCAGCGCCGGCAGGAGTCGCACGTCGGGGGGTTCGAGCCTGGCCAGGGTGAGGGCGGCTCCAAGTTCGCGTACAGGATCTCCGTCGCGCAGCGCGCGTCGAAGCGCGGGGACGACCGCGACCTCCCCTCCCGCCCGGGCCAGCGCCTCGGAGGCTGCACTCGACACGGCCTTCACGGGATCGCCCAAGGCCGTGATCAGCGGCTCGATCAACTCGGGCGCAGGCTGCGCCAAGGTCTCTCGGCAGGCGGCGGCGCGTTCATCGGGATCCTCACTGGCCAGACGCTGGGCGATCGCTTCACTCACACCCGGATCCAGCGCGCCTCGAGAGGGGTGGAGTCGTCCTCGCGGCGGACGCACGACTCCTTCTCGAGCTTGATCAGATGGGCCGTCACCGAGGCCGCGGCCGCTGCATGGAGCTCCTTTGGATACGCCGCGTAAATCAGCTCCACGATCTCGAAGATCCGCTCACGTCCGTGGTCGAGAGCGGAAAGGATCTGCTGTTCTCGTTCCAGACGGTGGGCGATGTACTCGTCGATCTTGGCGACTCCGTCTTCGATGCACGGGCCGTGGGCGGGATAGATGACGCTGGGTGCTTCTTCGCGCAGCCGTTCCAGCGACTGCATGTACTCGAGCAGGCAGCCCCCTTCGCCCGGAATCACCGTCGTGCCGACGCCGAGGATGTTGTCTCCCGAGAAGATCGAGCCTTCCTCCTCGAGCACGAAGCAGAGGTGGTCTTCGGCATGTCCCGGCGTGTGGACGGCGCGTAGGGTGGCTCCCTCCGTCTCGATCACCGATCCGTGATCGATCCTGTGAAGCTCGAAGTCCATGCGGGCGTCGACCGCCGGCCATGGGTGCTTGGAGACGCGCATGGACCCGTGTCGTTCCAGGATCGAGGACACACCGCCGATGTGGTCGGGGTGTCCGTGGGTCAAGACGATCTCCTGGATCCGGATGCCGCCGACGTGTTCGAGCGCGTCCGCCAACACGGGGAGGTATTCCGGGCATCCTTCCCCGGTGTCGAGCAGGATCCGTTCTCTCCCCGTTCCCACCAGGTACGTGTTCGTGCCCGGTCCCGTGAAGATGCCCGGGTTCTGTCCCAGAGCCACGGTCACTCGCTCCGACCAGACGTCGAGCGGCGGCATCTCGAGGCCGATCATCACCGGGGGGGATTGGGCCATCACTCCCCTGCCACCGTCATGTTCGAGACGCGGACCGATGGAGAAGCCGTTCTTCCGAGCCAGACCAGGTCCGATCCGATCGCGTCGATCGATTGCAGCATGTCACCGAGGTTTCCGGCGATGGTGATTTCCTCGACCGGGTAGGCGATCTCTCCCCCCTCGATCCAGAATCCGGCTGCGCCGCGCGAGTAGTCGCCCGTGATGGGCTGGAACCCCATGCCGATCAGTTCGGTCACCAGCAGTCCCCGCCCGGTCGAGGCGATCAGCTCCTCCAGGTTCTGCTCGCCGGGCTCGAGCCACAAGTTGTTGGGGGCGGCCGACGGGGCGCCACCCGGGCCGCGAGCGGCGTTTCCCGTCGTTGCTGTGCCGAGCTTGCGGGCGGAGTAGCTGTCCAACAGCCAGGAAACGAGCCGTCCGTTCTCGATCACCACGGTGCGACGCGTCGGTTGGCCCTCGCCGTCAAAGGGTTTGCTGCCAAGCGCCCCGGGTTTTCGGCCGTCGTCCACCACGGTGATGAGGCTACTTGCAACGACCTCGTTCATCCGTTCCGCCAGAAAGCTCATGCCGCGATAGATGGCGCTGCCGCTCACGCAGGCGACGATGTGGCCCAACAGGCTGGGGGCCGTCACCGGGTCGAAGATCACAGGGACTTCGCAGGTGGTGACACGCCGGGCTCCCAGCCGACGCGTCGCGCGCTCGGCCGCGCGGCGGCCCACGTCGCCGGGGTCCTCCAGGTCCGCCAAGCGGCGGCCGCGGGTCATCCAGTAGTCGCGCTGCATGGAGCCGTTCTGCTGGGCGATCGGTTCCGAGAACAGGGAATGGGAAGCGGCGCTGTACTCGCCCAGGAAGCCTCTCGTGTCGCCATAGACGATGCGCGCGAATTCTGAACCGACCTGTGAACCTTCGGAATTCGTGATCCGGGGGTCGGTCTCGCGCGCGGACCGCTCGGCGCGACGGGCGTCTTCGATCCGGCTCTCCACGTTGATGCCGCGGTCGTTGGGATCGAAGAGATCGAGGTCGGGGAGATCGGTGGCGTAGTCCTCCGCGGGATGACCCGCGAACGGGTCCTCAGCCGTGGCCCGCGCCAAGGCCACGGTCTCTTCCGCCATCCGGTCCACGGCCGCCGGCGACAGGTCGTTCGTCGAGGTGAGGGCCGAACGCAGCCCGCCGCTACCCCGCACCAGGGCCCGGATGCCGAGGGTGCGCTCTCGCGACTGCTTGACGAAATCGATCTCCTCGTCCCGCACCCGGGCTTCGATGGAATCCACCTCTACCAGCAGGGCGTCGACACAATCCGCACCCGCGGAACGGGCGCGTTCCAGGGCACGTTCGACGATGACGGTCAGATCCTGGGAACCGCTCATCCCTCGGTCCCTCCGACGGTGAGTTCGTCGATGCGGATGGTCGGCATGCCGACGCCGACCGGAACGCTCTGCCCGTCCTTGCCACAGGTGCCGACACCCTGGTCGAGTTCGAGATCGTTGCCGATGCGGGAGACCCGGGTCAGCACGTCCGGTCCGTTTCCGATGAGCGTCGCGCCTTTGACGGGTGCGCCGATCCGGCCGTCTTCGATCTTGTAGGCTTCGTTCGCCGTGAACACGAATTTTCCGCTGGTGATGTCGACCTGGCCGCCGCCGAAGGAAACGGCGTAGAGACCCCGCTTGACGGACCGCAGGATGTCGGCCGGGTCGTCATCGCCCGCCAGCATGAAGGTGTTGGTCATGCGCGGCATCGGCAGATGGGCGTAGCTCTCGCGCCGGCCGTTTCCCGTAGGTTCAACGCCCATGAGCCGCGCATTGAGTCGATCTTGGAGATAACCGCGCAGAATTCCATTCTCGATCAGGACAGTGCGCTGGGTCGGCGTGCCTTCGTCATCGGAATTCAGGGAGCCGCGACGCTGCTCCAGCGTACCGTCGTCGACGATCGTGACGCCGTCAGAGGCGACGCGCTCGCCGATCCGGCCGCTGAAGGCCGAAGTCTTCTTTCGGTTGAAGTCGCCTTCGAGTCCATGACCGATGGCTTCGTGAATCAGCACTCCGGGCCAGCCGGGGCCGAGCACCACGTCCAGCGTGCCGGCGGGGCAGGGCTGGGCCTCGAGGTTGAGCTTCGCGAGTCGTACGGCCTCTTCGACCAGGGGCTTCCATGCCGCGGGCTGGAGCAGCCGCTCGAGCTCGAAACGTCCACCCATTCCCTGGTAGCCCACTTCGCGGCGGGTGCCGCTTGGGTCCGCAGCCACCACTTGCACATTGAGCCGGACCAGGGGCTGCACGTCGGCGCTGAGTCGTCCGTCGCTGGAAACCAGCATGACGTGGCGATATTGGCTGACCACGCTGGCCATTACCTGCTGGACCTGCGAGTCGAGCTGCCGGGCGTAGGCGTCCATCTCCAAGAGCAGGGCCGTCTTGCGCTCGACCGGCACCTCGGTCGGGGGTGTCTCGACGGGGTAGAGGTCGTGGATCGGGCGGCCGGTTCCGCTGGGGGCGACACTGTGGACGCCGCCGCTGGTCCTGGAAATGGCTCGGGCCGTCGAGGCAGCGAGATCCAGGCTCTCGACCGTCACCTCGTCAGAGTGGGCGTAGCCTTGACGTTCTCCGACCTGGGCGCGCACGCCGACACCCTGCCGCAGGTGGCGATCGCCGCTCTTGACGATGCCTTCCTCGAGGCTGACCGAATCCTGGGTCGTGTACTCGAAGAAGAGATCCGCAAAGTCGACCTCTCGCTCGAGGGTCGTGTCGAGCGTTCGGGTCAGGGCCCGGTCGTCGAGGTCGAAGTGGTCGCGAAAGAAACTGAGGGCGTCGTCGCTCATGCTCCTCCCGGTGGAATGCGCAGCTCGGTGAGGGTAGCAAGCGATCTGGCCGCGACCGCCTGCAGTCCGGCGGCGCGAGCGCCCTCGATGTCGCGCAGGGCGTCGTCCCCGACGTAGATCGCTTCCTCGGCCCGGATCCCCAAGCGATCGAGGCCGTGCTGGAAGATGCGCGGATCGGGCTTGCTGGCGCCCGCGTCCGATGGGAGCACGATTGCCTCGATTAGCCCGCCGAGCCCCAGGCCGGCCAGGATCTCGGGGAGCCGGCGATCGAAGTTGGAAACGACGGCCCGGCGCAGTCCTTCGTTGCGCAGCCGCTCGAGCAACTCGCGTGCGCCGGGCCGGGCTCGCCAGGCGTTCGGCGTTGAGAACGCCTTCCAAAGCACCTCGAAACTGGCGTCGAAGTCGGGAAGTCGCTTGGCGGAATCGGCTGCGAGAAAGGTCGAGCGGACGACACCGCGCCACCAGTTCTTCTCGAGGTTGGCGACTTCATCGAGCGAGGCATCGGGGAACAACATTGGATCGGCCCTGGAGAAGATCCGCCGGAAGGCATCGTCCAGCCGCCGGGCAGAGATCGAAAGGCCCTGGGCCGAAGCCTCACGCGCGTAGATTTCGCCCACCGGCTCCCGGAGCTCGATCAGGGTGCCGGCGGCGTCGAAGAGGACGGCGCGAATCAACGCGGCGTTCGTCCGGAAGCGATGAAGGTGGCGGGCAGGTTGCGTCCCGCCGATAGCCCGGGATGGCTTTCGCACTGCAGGTCCTGGAGCCCGCAGGCGTCGAACCAGCTCTCGACCTCGTCGAGCTCGAAGCCCAGCCAGGTGACGCCGAGCTCCTCGCGCATCCACTCGTGTTCGTGGGCCACGAAGTCGACGACCACCACCGATCCTCCGGGTGCAACGGCCCGAGCCATCTCGCGGATGGCCTCCGCGGGCGATGGGAGATAGTGGAGCACCATGTGGGCGAGGGCTGCGCCGACTTCGTCGTCCGCCAACGGCATCGCACTGAGGTCGCCTTGGCGCAGCTCGACGCCCTCGACACCGGCCTCCCGCAGCTTCGAACGTGCCGCGTCGAGCATGCGCGGCGAGTGGTCGATGGCGATCACCTGAAGTCCGCGCTGCGCCAGTTCGATCGCCAGGATTCCGGTGCCCGTCCCGCAATCGGCCACCTTCAGGTTCGGCGGAACCAGGCGCGTGATGGCACGTGCACGGAGTACGTCATCGGCGAAGATCTTGCGCAGAGCGTCCCATTCGGGTCCGACCGAGTCGAAGAAGTTTCGGGCCCGGTCTGCACGCGCTTCCAGCACCCGCGCCAGCGAAGCGGCATCACGCTCGACCGTGGAGTCACGGGAGAGGTTCCGGGAGATCAACTCCCAGGTTTCGTGCCACGGGCCGTCGGCGGGCACGGCGAAGCGATAGAAGACATAGGTGCCGTTGCGCCGGTCACGGATCAAGCCGGCCTCGCGCAAGATGGCCAGGTGGCGCGAAACCCGGGACTGGGCCATCCCGAGCACTTCCATCAATTCCTGGACGGCGAGTTCCTCCCGCTGGAGGGCCGTCAGGATGCGAATCCGGGTGGGATCCGACAGGGTTCTGAAGATGCGCTGCAGATCTTCGGCCGCCATGCCTGCATGATACTCGACGGGGGACGGGTCAGCGGATCTTCGGGTTCGCCACCGTGCCCTCGATCCGCAACCTGGTCTTGCCGGTCCGATTCGAGCGGATGCCCGCGCTCTGCAGGGCCTCACGCACGCTGCCCTTGGCCTCCAGTTTCAGCTGAAGGGCGAGCGGCGCCACGGCGAAGCTGCTGGCCATCCCGATGGTACCCGCCAGCTGCGCGGTCAGCAGGGGAGACTGGAGCTCGAGCTTCGTCACCTCGATCATCGACTTTCCATCGAAGGAGAATTCGCCTTGCAGCGATTCAAAAGGCAGTGGCACCGGAAACAGGTCACCCGCCAGCAGACCCTGGGTCGCGCCGAGGACAACCCGGCCCTGGAGGACTCCGTCCCGCCACTGGAGATCGATCTCGCCATTCAGGATTCCCTCGAGATCTGCGCCGGGAACGAAGGAGTCGAGCGGCAACCGAGCCAGATCCACGTTGCTCACGACTCCGTCGAACCCGGGAGTGTCGCCCGTCGTCAGGGTGCCCTCGATCCTGCCGATGTCACCGTCGAACGCCAGCTGGATGGCGGCATCCATGCGAAACCAGGAGGTCGACCAGGCCGGGCGGATCCGAGCCCGGCGAAACTGCCAGCGCGTTCCGTCGGCGAGCCTCAGAGACACGTGGCTGGCCTGGAAGCCGGGACCCGCCAGCGAGAGATACGGGCCCAGGTCGTCCATCTCGAGCTGGACACCGCTGGCCTGGTTGACGCGGTCCACGAGCCTTTGACCCACGAGCTCGTAGGGAAAGCCGATCGCGAGGAACAGCAGCGTCAACCACGCGCAGGCCAGCGCGATTCCGAAGCGACCGAGGGGAAACGACACGAGGGCCCGGACCGCCTGCTAGATCGGCTCGAACGAGGAGACGGTGAACGTCACATCGAGCAGCTGCGAGTCGTCGGGCCGGGTCCGGATTCGAAGTGCCTTCACGGACAGGACCTGCTGGGTCGACTCGATCTCGTGGAGGTAGCGAACGGCCTGGGCCAGGCTCACCTGCTTCAAGGCGATCTCGAGCTTGGTCTCCCGGTATCGCTCGCTGGGCCGTGAGGCCTGGGGCTCCATCGACTCGATCGGGATCCCCACCTTGCGGGAGAGAGTGTCGAGGGTGGTTCGCAGGTTTCCCGCGTTGCCGCTGCGGATGCGCTCTTCCACCGCCGTCAGGCGCGAGTTGATCTCGTCGTACTCGCGTCGCAACCGATTCATCATCTCGAGCTGCCGTTCCGCATCGGCCACGCGCATCTTGACCCGGATTCCGGCGTCAGCCATCGGCCCGATCACGCCAAACCAGACCACTGCGATTCCCAGCAACACGCCGACGGCGCCGACCAGGATCTGTTCCCGCGGCACGAGGTTGCGGAACGCCGCGATCAGCGGCTGCAGGAAGCGGTTCATCCGCGGTCCTCCTGGAGGCTGATGGTGACGCTGAAGCGCTTGTTGCCGGTCTTCCTGTCGGTCTCGATGGCGCCGATCCGGGCCGCTGCAAACGGAGCGAACTTCTGAAGCTCGGCCTGGAGACGATCGGTGGCCTTGAAGTCTTCCGCCCGGACCCGCATGCGGATCGTTTGGCGGTCGATGCTCAGCTCTTCGAAGCCGATCTCCAGTTCCTCAGGAACCCGCTTGGATAGCTCGGTCAGGACGTCGAGAGCCGAGAGATTGCCGCGATAGACGCCGAGAAAGTCCGCCCGGTCGTTGGCCTCGCGGACCTGGGCCGAGAGCGCGGCGACCGTGTCCTCGGGCGGAGTGCCGCCGGAAATGACCTCGCTGTAAAGCTGGGCGGCCTGTGCTTCCAGCGCACGGGCGCGTCGTCCCTCGAAGGACAGGGTCGCCACGAAACCTACCAGGGCCAGCACCACGGTCGCGGCTGCGAGCCAGCCCGTCCACCGGAAGTCTCGGCGGAATTGGCTCAGGTCGAGTCGGACGGCGAACTCGTCGCGCCGGAAGTTCATGGAGGTCTTGGCCCGGGTGGTGCCGCGCAGGCCGAGGGCGATCGCCGGCGCATAGAGAATGGGCGGGCCGCCGGCCACGAGACTTTCGCCGTACCCTTGCCGCGGGAGCCCGAGTCGGGCCGTGGCGAGGCCGGTTCTTTCGGCGAGGAAGCTATCGAGGCGCTGGAGCAGGGCTGTGCCACCGAAGATCGTGACCTCGTCCACCGACGCGCTGCCCAGTCGCTGCTCGTGGGTCGCGATGGTACGAACGATCTCGCGTGCGATGCGGTCCAGCACCTTGGTTGCCTGGGGCGGGGGCGAGAGGGTTTCGCCCAGCAGGTCTTCCTCGCATTTGGCACGCTCGGCATCCGCGAGGGAGAGCCCGCGATCCGCCGCGAGCGCTTCGGTCAGGTGCTGGCCGCCGATACCAATGGTCCGGGACGCGACGGCGCGGCCGTCTTTCATCAGACATAGGGTCGTCTTGGCGTGGCCGATATCGGCGAGGATCCGGGTTCCGGCGAGATCGAACACGACGCCGAGATTCGCAAGCACCAGGCCTTCGGCCTCGAGAATCCGGGGCGCGCAGCCGGCCTGGTCCAACTGTTCGAGCAGGGCGGAAACTTCGCTGCGCGACGCGATGGCCGCCAGGACTTCGCTGTGGTTGCGGTTACCGCCGACCACGTCCCAGTCGATCACCACTTCTTCCAGGTCGAAGGGCAGATCCTCTTCGATGGCAAAGGGTACGCCCTGGTTGAGGCGGCGCCGGTCGGCGAAGGGGAAGCTCAAGTGGCGGGACGAAATGCGGTCGCCGCGCAGTGCTGTCACCACGTGGTCCGTGGAGAGTTTGTGCATGCTGAGGAAGTGCCGGACCAGCGCGGACAGCGGAAGATCCTCGGCCGGCCGGGGCAGCGTGCGCATGGCGACTACGTCGATGCCACGCAGACCCTGCTGAAACTCCACGGCCTTCAGGCTGTGGGAGCCCAGGTCCAGACCGAGTGCATTTCTCAATATTGCCATCGAGTTTCCCTTATCGGACTCGCCAGGATAGTAGCCGTGGCACTGCCGGGTCGCTGCGATCGATTGTTGCCTCCACGGTTCTTCGCACCTGTCCGACTCGGGCTTCGGCCTTCACCAGGAAGACATGGGTCGAGTAGGTCGGCGCCGGGAAGATCGCGTTGGCAACGAGATCGTGGACTGGGGTACAGCCGTCGATGTTGTGGTCGGGCGAGCAGATGATGCCCCCGTCCTGGCGGATCTTCAGGATGTCTCGCACCAGGTCCTCGTCCGCCAGCCGCAGGCCTACACCGTCGTCGTAATAGAGGGTCGCCAGCACGTGAGGGGGGGCGGTGTTGAGATTGACCCCGCAGCCCCGACTGACGATCTGGCAGCCCGTCGGCGCATACGGGTACACCGTCACGTAGGCGCGCAGGGCCTTGACGAGCGTCTGGTCGAAGCCCTCGATCAGCTGGAGCTCGTCCACCGAGAGCAGGGCCCGGTTGGCGGCGCGGTAGGGCGGGTCCTGACCCTGGTAGTAGCTGTTCTCGGGTCCGCCCCGGACGCGCTCCTCATCGGGATCGATCCAGTCGATCAGGTTGTTGGTGAGCTCCCGAACGTCGTACAGGGCCTTTTCGCCCGGCGGAACGGGCAGCTCGGAGATGATCTTCTCCAGGAAGGCCAGCAGGAACGGCTCGGTCATGTCCGAAGGGACCAGGGTGCCGACTTCGTCCATCTGGAACAGGGCGTTCAGGTTGAGGCGCGAGCCGGAATCCTCGATCCGGAGCTTGAGGGACCCGCGGCCGCTCTGTAGGGGGACCTTGTCGACCCGTGCCCACAGTTCGGTGTGTGTATCGATGACGGGGACGTCCGCGGCCTCCTCGTTGATGCGGTCCTGGATCAGCAGCGCCTGGGCCAGCCGGACGCCGCCGCGTGCCAGGGCGCTCGCACTGGAGAAATCGTCGCGGTTCCTCGAGATCATCGCGTCGATGATCGAGCGCTTGGCGAAGGTCGCGACCCCGCTGACCAGCAACAGCACGAAGAAAAGGACAACCAACAGGACCACGCCCCGCTGGCTTCGATCCCGACGGGTCCGGCGCGGACTCATCGGCATGCCGGATTGTCGATCAGCCAGAAGAGCTGGGGGCTGTGTGACTGGCGCCAGCCGCAGAAACTCAGGTTGCTCTCCAAGGCGAGTTCGAACATGACGTCGATCGAGTGGCCGAACAGGCCCTCTTTCTGGATGCAGCCGATCACTGCGCACGCCCGCATGCCGGCGCACGGCGTCTGTCCGCAGGGAGTCCTTTCTTCGCCACCGGTGGTCGCGATCCCCTCGTCATCCAGGTTCTCGCCTGCTCCGCCGGCACCCCCGTTGACGAGACTGTTGGGATCGAGCAGTTCCACGAGGTCGAGTGGCCGGAGCGGCAGGACGACGCGCCGGATGTAGTTGCGGAGAACGGCGTCGGGGTCGACTCCCGGGTCCCAGTCGGGATCGTAGAAGGCCACTTCGATGTCGACGGCGGTCGGCAGCTGGCTGGAATTCAGCAGCTGAGACGAATCCCAGCGGTCAACGACGCTGCCGTCCTCGGTAACGAACCGGACGCCGAAGTAGGCGAGGCCCTCGGCCAGCAGCATCGCACCGTCGGACTCGTCGCTGGGAATGTCTCGATCGAGAGCTTCGGGCAGATGCGGCGAGGACCAGCGCATCAGCTCGAAGCTGTCGTCGTCTGCCGCGTGTCGGAGGGAGTAGGCCACCATCTCCAGGTCCGATTCGTGGACGTCGTCGATCTGCGGCTGGCGACCTCGGGTCACGAACTTGAGGTGGTCGGCTCCGACGTCGCTGTGTCGGGATTCGCCCAGGAAGACCCAGGGGTGTTCGAGCGGGTCCATCTCCGGGGGCGTCGTCAGCAGCACGACGTTCTCGAAATCGCGGGCGACATGGTCGAGAATGGCCGTGGCCCGACGGATTTCACGCGTCGTGTCCGAGGCGCGCTGGGTGCCGCGGCTGAGGTCGATGTAGCCGTTGATGGCGACGCCAAAGACGACGCTGGTCAGCAGAATCACGGCGAGGACTTCGATCAGCGTGAAGCCGGCACGGCTGCGATCCGACTTCATCGTCTGTCCTCTACCGGCCCGCCGAGTCCGCCGGTCACGAGCGACTCCGTAGCGGTGTCCCACGCGAAGCTGACGCGCTCGGCCAGGGCCGGCTGGTCTTCCTGCTCGTCTTCCTGCCGCGAGAAGACCTGGACGACGATCCGGCGCAGCAGCGTCGGTGCTTCGGGGGCCGCGGCACGCCGGGGAGAAGCCGCTTCATCGGCGAAGGGGTCGGTGGTGATTTCCAGGGGGAGCTCGTACTCCTCGACCAGGGTGACGACTTGATAACCGTCTGTTTCGGTCTGGGTCCGGCCGAGCTGGGGCGCCGTGCCATTGACGAAGGCGGTTTCGATGTGGGCGAGTCGCTTGTCGGCGATCAGCGAGGCTTCCAGGAGTTGCCGGCTATTGCCTTCGCTGCGGATGCCGTGGCCCGCCCAGGTAATGATGATCGGATACACGATGCCCAGCAGGGCGACGGCCCCAAGCACCTCGATCAGGGTGAAGGCTTGCTCAGATCTCTTCGGCATCGATGATTCGCACGCTGTCCGACAGCGGCAGGATTTCCAGCACCAGACCCTTGCCGTCCGCGTCCTCCAGATGAATCCGGGCCCCGGTCGTCGTGCCGTCCGCGCGGAAGACGACGGCCGCCTCGCCCCGGTCGAGCCAACCCTCCCGGGTTTCGAGGCCGGCGAAGAAGAGATCCTGTCCGAGCCATACGAAGTCGCCGGCCGTTCCAGGGACGGGATGGAAGTCGAGCTCGAACTCCCTCGGCGGGGCCATCGGGATGGGGGTCTGGCCGTGAATGTCGAGCGGGGGAGGGGGCTCCGCTTCGGCGCCCCTGGCTTCCAGCTCGGTGACCCGCCACTGCAGGCGATAGCCGCCGGCTTCGAGATCCATCACGATCCGATGCGGTGTTCCCGTGACGACGGCGCGCTGGCGACCGAGTTCGATGTGGGCGGCGAGATCCTTGGCCAGATTGCCGAGCGCTCGTGAAGAGAGCAGTCCGATCTGGGGTACGAAGATGCCCGAGATCACGGCGAAGAGCAGCGTCACGGCGATCATCTCGATCAGCGTGAAGCCCGTGCAGTGTCGTTGTCGCGCCAAGTCAGATCCTCCGGAAGTGGCCCTCCACGACATGGCGGTGCTCGATCCCGTGGGGTGACGTCCACCCCTGCGGCTCAGGATTGGTCGGCCCAGTTGCCGATGTCGGCGTCCACGCCCTCCCCGCCCGTGCGCGCGTCCGCGCCCAGGGACCAGAGGTCGAAAGAATGGGGGTTGCGCTGACCCGGCCGCTCATAGAAATAGGGCTCACCCCACGGGTCCAGCGGGACCCTGCCGCCGCTCAGATAGCCGCCCGGCGGATAGTTTCGAGGCTCCGGCGAGCCGCTCGGAGCGTGCACCAGCGATTCGAGTCCCTGTTCGGTGGTGGGGAAGCGTCCGTTGTCCATCCGGTAGAGCTCGAGGACCCCCGACAGGCTCTTGAGCTGGGCCTGGGCTGCGGTGACACGCCCCTTGTCCACTTGGCTGAAGATGGCCGCGCCCACGATTCCCGTGAGCAGACCGATGATGATCACCACCGCCATGATCTCGATGAGCGTAAAACCGGCTGTGCCGCACGCTTGTTTTCGGGCCATCGACGTCTCTCCCGTTTACGACAGCGAAGTCGTGAGATCGAGGAGGGGAACCAGGGTCGCCAGGATGATGACGACCACGATCCCGACCATGATCAGGATCAAGAGCGGCTCGAGCAGCGCCGTGAGGCGCGTCACCATGGTCTCGACCTGCTCTTCATAAGTATCGGACACCTTACTCAGCATTGCCTCCAGCTCTCCCGAGCGTTCGCCCACTTCGATCATGTGCGTGACCAGCGGTGGGAACTCTCCGCTTGCCTTTAGGGGGTGGGCCAGGCTGGCGCCCTCGGTGATGCTTTGCTGAGCCTGCTCGATGGCGCGTCCCAGAACGACGTTGCCGGCGACCACCTTCGAGGTCTCCAAGGCCCGGACGATCGGAAGACCGCCGGCAAGAAGCGTCGAAAGGGTGCGTGTGAAACGCGAGATTGCGATCGAGCGGACCGTCCGTCCCACCACGGGAAGGCGCAACTTGAGCCCGTCCCAGACGATGCGTCCTCTGGGAGTCGCAATCGCGGCCCGCAACAGGGCGAAGGCTGCTGCGGCCAGCAGGGCCAGGGCCCACCACCAACTGCGAATGAAGCCCGCGCCGTCGATGATCCAGCGGGTGTAGAACGGCAGGGGCTTGTTCAGGCCGACCAGCAGCTCGCTGATCTGGGGCAGAACGACCGTCACCAGTACGCCGATGACGAAGCCTGCGAATCCGAGCATCACCAGGGGATAGATGAGAATGGACGAGACTTTGTTCCGCAGTCGGACCTGGGATTCGAGATAGTCGGCCAAACGCTCCAGCACCGTTTCGAGGGCGCCGCTCTCTTCGCCTGCCCGGACCATGCCGACGTAAAGGTCGGGAAAGGCCCCCGACTGATCCAGGGCGTCGGCGAAGGACGCGCCCTCGTTCACCCGGTCGCGAATCTGGCCCAGGTTCGCCTTGAGTCGCGGGTGTTCGGTCTGTTCGGTCAGTGCCGCCAAGCTCTCGACCAGCGGAATTCCGGCTCCGATCAACGTTGCCGCCTGGCGCGTCATCAGCGCCATGTCCAAGGGCGAAATGCGCTGCAAGGTCGAAAACGAGATGCTGATGTTGAAACGCGGCCCTGATCCGGACCGCTTCACGGCTTTGGCGCTCGATTCCTCGAAGTCGGTGATGAAGATGCCGTCGCGCCGGAGCCGTGCGCGCGCGGCGCGAGACGTTTCTGCGTCCAGCTGGCCGCGGGCCGTTTTACCCGCAGCGTTGACTCCTTTGTAGGCGTAGACCGGCACGGTGTTGTATCTCAGACTTGGGCGACGACGCCCTCTTCCTCGGTCGCTCTCAGGACCTCGGCCACCGAGGTGACGCCCTGGAGCACCTTGCGGGCGCCATCGGCGCGCAGGCTGTGCATGCCCTTCTGCTGTGCCTTGCGCTTGATGGATTTCGAATCGATGTTCTGGGAGACCATGGCGCGGATGTCGTCATCGACGAGCATCAGCTCGAAGATCCCGACGCGACCGTGGTAGCCCGTGTAGTTGCAGCTGGCACAGCTGCCGGGCCTGTAGATCTGCACGGGACGATCGGGCGGTTTCACTCCGATCTCGAGCAGTTCCTCGCGACCGGCTGGGTAGGACTCACGGCAGTCCTTGCACAGCACGCGCACCAGGCGCTGGGCCAACACTGCCACCAGGGAGGAAGCGATGAGGAACGGCTCGACGCCCATGTCCACCAGGCGCGTGATGGCGCTGGCGGCGTCGTTGGTGTGCAGGGTGGAGAACACCAGATGGCCCGTCAGCGACGCCTGGATGGCGATCTCGGCCGTCTCCAGGTCGCGAATCTCACCGACCAGGATCACGTTCGGGTCTTGACGCAGGACCGAGCGAAGGCCGGTGGCAAAGGTGAGTCCGATGTTGGGTTTCACCTCGATCTGTCCGACGCCGGGAAGCTGAATTTCCACCGGGTCTTCGATGGTGATGATGTTCTTGTCGGTGGTGTTGATCTGAGCGAGCGCTGCGTAGAGCGTCGTGGTCTTGCCGCTACCGGTGGGGCCGGTGACCAGCAGGATGCCGTTCGGCCGGGTGATCAGCTTCTCGAGCACGCCGAGCAGTTCGTCGTTGAAGCCGATGCGCTTCAGGTTCTGGAGATCCTGGGTTCGTGGCAGCAGACGCATGACCACGCGTTCGCCGTAGGTAATGGGGATGGTCGAGAGGCGCACGTCGTAGTCGCGGCCCGCGATCTTGAGCCGGATGCGGCCATCCTGGGGCAGGCGCTTCTCGGCGATGTTGAGACCCCCCATGATCTTGATGCGCGACACGATGCTGGCGTGGAGCGAGCGGGGCAGGGGCTTCATGGGCTCGTAGAGCAGGTCGTCGATGCGAAAGCGCACACGGATCTCGCTCTCGAAGGGCTCGATGTGTACGTCGCTGGCGCGTTCCTTCACCGCGTGCTGGAGCAGCGAGTTCACCAGCTTGATGATCGGGGCGTCGTTGGCCGCTTCCAGCAGGTCCTGGGGCTCGTGGCTGATTTCCTGGGCCAGGTGGTCCAGGTCTTCGGCGGCGTCCTCGGCCAGGGCGTCGGTGGATCCCGGTCCCCGGTCGTAGACCTCGTTGATGGCGCCCAGAATGGCTCGCTGGGTCGCCAGCTCGACCTTGACTTCGGCGCCCTGGAACAGCAGGCGCAGGTCGTCGAGGGGCTCGGTGTCGAGCGGGTTTGCCACGGCCACGCGGACGGCGCCATCCGCCTCGCGCTGAAGCGGGAGCATCACGTTGTTCTTGCAGAAGCTGATCGGGATCTTCTCGATCAGCTCATCGTCGATCCCATCCGTGCGGATACTGGTTCGGATCGGCAAGTCGAACTGCTCGCCCATCGCTTCCAGGACTTCGTCGGAGTTGACCCAGCCTTCGCCGATCAGCACGTCGGCCAGGCGCCGACCGCTCTCCAGCTGGATCTCCCGGGCGTTGGCCAGCTGCTCCTCGGTGAGGCTCGAGGTCTCGAGCAGGATCGAGCCCAGATCCAGACGGCCGCCGGCCTGGGGCGAGGTCATGGAGGCTTCGCTCATGGCTCGGGGTTCTCCTCCGGGGTCTGGACCTCGATCGTGGACGAGATGCCCTGGGCGCGCTCCAGCACCCGCGCCGCCTGCTGCGCGTCCTGCAGCGAGTCATAGGGGCCCACCCGGATCTCGTAAAATAACCTGCCGTTGCGCTCAGCGGTGACGAGAGTGCCGTCGTAGCCGAGGTCCACCAGCGTCGTGATGGCATCGATCGCCTGCTGCTCATCGGCGAACTCGACGGTTCGCAACAGGTATTGCGGTCCGGGCTGCTTCGATCGAGCCGCGGCGCGCGCGCGTTCTTCCGCGCGCAGCTTCTCGATCTCGAACATCCGCTCGAGCGGATATCGGGCCGCGTGCTCGAACATGGCGTGTCGCACCGGATTCAGACCCCGGCCGGGCGTGTACGGTTTTCCGGCCGCCTCGGCCTGTTTGCGCAGCTTCTCGTCGGCCGCCCGCTCGCGGTCGGACATCTTGAGACCTTGCTGGCTGCGCTCGATGAACTCCTCCCGCTTGCGGATCGTCTCGGCGATCAGGTCCTGCTGGCTGCGGACGATGTGGGGTGTCAGGAAGATCAGCAGATTCTTCTTGGTGAGCGTGCGCGAGGTCGACTTGAACATCCAGCCGAGGATCGGGATGTCGCCCAGGAACGGCACCTTGTCGATCGTGTCGTCGTACTGATCGCTGATCAGGCCACCGATCACGACCGTGTCGCCGTCGCCGACGACGACCGTGTTCTCGACGCGCCGGTTCGAAAGCGCCACGCCCGTGTCCTGGGCGGAGGCGTTGGTGATGAGGCTGAGGGCGAGGTTGATGGCCGTGATCTCCTGGAAGATGTCCAGGCGAATCATATTGCCTTCGGTGATCTGGGGCGTGACGCGCAACGTGACGCCGATGTCCAGCCGCTCGACGTTGACCGAGGTCGACAGGTTGAGTCCGCCGGTGGCAGCGTCGACGCGGCTGGTCACGATCGGGATGTTGTCACCGATGCGGATCTCGGCCTCCTCGTTGTCCGAGGTCAGGATGTGGGGGGCCGAGATGATGTTGGTGTTCGCGTTGGAAGCGGCAGCACGGATGATGGCCTTGATCGTCGAGTCGTCCGTCTCCCGACCGAAGCCAGCGAGAAAGGGTACCCCGGGGATGATGGACGAGATCGGGATCGGGAGCAGGTCAACTCCGGGTGCAGCAGGACCGAGCAGGGCCGCCGCCGCAGCGTCGGCTCCGAGGGCGAAGGCGAACTCGGTGTCGCCGCTGACGATCCGCACCAGGCCGCTGAAGCCGAGCGACTCGCTGTCGGTGACGTCGACCTCCATGAAGAGCGCCTCGATCAGCACCTGGGGACGCGGGATGTCGAGCTTGGCGATCACGGCCGAGAGGGCGTTGTAGCCCTCCTTGCTGGCCTGGATCAGCAGCGCGTTGGTGGCGGGGTCCGCGGTCACGCTGAGGCCTTGGGAGAGCCCCGCGACCGCCGTACGGAGGGCGCTGGCACCGCCGCCCGCAGCAGCGCCGCCGGCTGGCGTCGCCGGCCGGCCGCTGATCATGGCGCTCAGGGTCTGGGCCAGCTCCTCGGCGTCGGCGTGCTGGAGGTAGTAGACGTGAATGCGTCCGCCCCCGCTGACTTCGATGTCGAGCTTGCGCACCAGCCGGCGCACTTCCTCCAGCTGGGTCTTGGGGGCCAGCACGATCAGCGAGTTGGTGCGCTCATCGGTAATGATGCGCACGGTGCCGCGCTGGCCCGCCGGAACTG
>Ga0209988_10000168_pt1 | contig 36777 bp, 32 predicted proteins | sample N075metaG_FD_183115 | JGI IMG/M metagenome (GOLD analysis project Ga0209988, IMG submission 183115) | Deep subsurface microbial communities from Kermadec Trench to uncover new lineages of life (NeLLi) - N075 metaG (SPAdes) (version 2) | ecosystem: Environmental > Aquatic > Marine > Ocean trench... | reverse complement strand
AAGGTTCCGCCAATAAGACTCTTATTGGCTCCGCTCATCTGCATGTTTCCTCCCAGTACGAAAACCAGGCCGACGTAGTTGAAGGCCCCATTGTAGTCGAGAGTCCCTTTCACCACCATCAGTCCTGCACCCGAGCCGTTTCCGCCCAATCGTGCATTGCCGTTAATGAAGGTGATTTCAGGACTGTCCGGAGTGCCCCAGGTCACGCTGTTATGATTTCCCCCAGGAAGGTTGTTGTTGGCGAAAGCAGCCAGCTGGTTCACGAAGGACATGAGCCAGTTGGGATCGAAGATATTGGCAGCGTCGGGGTCGGAACTGGCAAGGACGTAACCCGTGGTATCCATCAGAGAGGGAAGAGGACCAAAGTCACCGTCTGCCCCCACCAGGTTGTCCATTTGCATTCCTGCCAGCATGGTAAAGGCTGAGGCCGCAGAGACTGCCGCATTGCCCGCACCGGGATTGTGATTCATGAGTCCCAGGCCCGGTTTGGGGGTGCCGGCGATGAGATTGCCGTTTAGGTCATGGTGGCGTCCGTCCAGGTCAAAACTATTGCCGTTATAGGTGATGTCGACGTTGGGGCCATAGACGGTAAAGGCCTCATCGAAGTTCAAGGTTGTATCTCGCTTCAAAGTGGTCTCAATGGTGGCGATGGCGTTTTGAAGGTTGGTGCCGTAGACCGCGCCTTCGGTGGCGGATCCGCGATGAACTCCCATCACTCGCAGAATGACCACGTCGTCGCTGTCCACAAGGGGGTCACCGTCCCCATCATCATTGTCGGTCACTCTGGCGAAGTAGCGTCCCGCGCCCAAGGGGACTCCGTCAGGAGGGGTCAGGAGGCCATAGATAGTGCGGGTCCCGATGGCAGCAGGGGGACTTGCATAGTCGATGTGTATGGCCTCAACCGGAGAGAGTGGATTGCGATTGAAGTACCCCAGCTCCGTCGTCCCTGTTGGAACAGGAAAATTCAGGTACTGGTTCACATCGGTGGTGGTGGCGAGAAGAGTGGTCAGATTATTTCCCCGGAAGATAGCTTGGGTCAGGTTAAAGCCCCCATCGGCAATGAGCAGAGCCTTCTCGCGGGCTTCAAATTCGGTGCTGGTGCGGAACTCGGTCATGCTGGAGAAGGTCAAGGAAAGGCCCAACAGCATGAAGAGAGTGGAGCAGACGACCACAAGCAGCAGTGCCATGCCCCTCTCGTCGCTCTTGATGCTCACAGTGGTCCTCCTTGGAGATGGTGGATGTAGCATGATGATGCCTCTTTCAACTCAGGTGCTGTTACTTCGCGTCAGAGAACCTAGCGGGTTAATTGACTTCATGTTACCTCAGCACTTTTTCAGGGAGGGTGATGGAGGTCACTGTGTCGCTTTGTGGTGGGGGGGATGGGGCAAGGACCTCCGGAACGTGGGAGGCACCTCACTTCGTGCTTTCGTGCTTTCGTTCGGATTTGGCACCTGAGGTGCCTCCCACGTTCCGGAGGTTCCAGCTGTACTTTCGGTTGTGGTTAGGTGCCCTTTATTTCCCGAAGCCTTCCAGGAAGGCCCTCAATTTCCGACTACGTGAGGGATGGCGCAGCTTACACAGCGCCTTGGCTTCAATCTGGCGAATTCGTTCTCGGGTGATGGAGAACCTGCGCCCGACTTCTTCCAGGGTGTGTTCACTGCCATCCTCAATGCCGAAGCGCATGCGGATGATCTGTTCCTCTTGAGTGGTCAAGGTCTCCAAAACGGCTGCTGTCTGATCCTTCAGATTGCCATTGATTCCGGCCTGGGCGGGAGAGACGATGTCCCTGTCTTCGATGAAATCGGCCAGGTGGCTGCCTTCTTCCTCTCCCATCGGAGTCTCAAGGGAGATGGGCTCCTGGGTGAGCTTGAGAATTTCCCGAACCCTGTTCACGGGCATGTCGATCTGCTGAGCCAGTTCATCGTGGGTGGGCTCCCGACCGAATTCCTGCACAAAGTTCCGTGAAGCCTGCACCAGCTTGCTGATCAATTCGATCATGTGAACGGGAATGCGGATGGTGCGGGCCTGCTCAGCAATGGCTCGGGTGATGGCCCGGCGAATCCACCAGTGAGCATAAGTGGAGAACTTATATCCTCGCTGGTATTGGAATTTGTCGACCGCTTTCATCAGGCCGATGTTCCCCTCCTGGATCAGGTCCAGAAGTTGCAAGCCCCGACTAGTGTATTTCTTGGCGATGGAGACCACCAGGCGTAAATTGGCCTCCACCAGTTCCTTTTTGGCTTTCTGCATCTCCCGTTTCCCTTGCCGAATGACGGCCAGAGTCCGCTTCAATTCGGAAGGTGTGGCCAGGAATCTGTCTTGACTATCCTTCTGTGTCAGTGCATTTTTGATTTTACGAACCAGGTGATTCTGGATAGCCGCTTTCAGATCGAGATCTCGAATGTGGTGGGCAATGCTGAGGCGATGACGGGCCAACTCCCAGCGTTTTCTTGCTTGGGTACTATTGGTTTTGGCCTTGTCGAGCTGAGCTTGAATTCTAACGGCTTTTTCTTCCAGTTGGGTAATCTCATCGATGCACTGGAGGATCTCCTGGCGGCGATTGTCGACAATCTCCTGGGTCAGATCCTCCTGAGTGAAGTTCACCAGCTTCTTGACCTCCAGTTCACCCTTCTTCAGCGGTTCACGAATGGAGAGGAGTCCATCGACCACCACGGGGGATCGAGATAAGGCCTTCAAGACGGTCTTTCGTCCCTTTTCGATGCGCTTGGCAATCTCGACTTCGCCTTCTCGGCTCAAGAGGGACACCGTGCCCATTTCTTTGAGGTACATGCGAACGGGGTCCTTACTTTTTTTAGGGTCCTCAGCCGAGCTGTCTCTCTTGGAAGCCTTCTTCTTGTTGGTCGTCTTTCGGCGGGTTTTCTTGGGGACCGCTTCAAGCTGATGCGGGGGAGTCATCACGGCGCTTGCAGTGTCTTTTGAAGCGCCGTCGATATGCTTCTCCCCATTTTGCGAGGAGTGGGCATCCTCGAGAGCGGCTTCATGGAGTTTTGCGTAGGGCGCCTTGCCCATTGGTTTACTAGTTTTAATCAATTCCTCAACCCAACCTACTGCTGGTGATCAACTGGAACAAACTTGTCTTAGTAGGCAATTTTCATTCCAGAAGGAAGAATATGGGGATCACATCGGCGCAACGCCTGTATTGACAAGGATTAAGACGGAATCAGGGAGAGTTGACTGGAAGTGGGGGTGCATCGATTGCTCGAACCATGACAACCCCAGTTGACGCATGATTGCCGCTGTCTGGAGATAAGGACAAGGGGGAGAAGGTGTTAGAGGGTTCTTAGAAGAGAAGAGCGCACTTGTCAACAGACCTTGACAGGCTTAGCCGACAGTCCGACAGCACGACAGCACGAAGCGCTTTACTCGAAGAGGAGGGGTTCCATCAGTTTTTCAGGGTCGGGAATCAGGAAATAACCCTTCTCGACAGTGAGAACTTTTTGACTCTGGAGTTGTCCCAACACTCGGGTTGCGGTTTCGCGGGATATCCCAGCCAATTCAGCCAATTCCCGATGGGTCAGGTGCAAATTAATTCTCATGCCATGATCGGTCTCGATTCCGCGATTCTGGCATAGATGGTAGAGCGCTCCGCGAACCCGGGCGTCGGCATGGTGGAAGGCGAGAACGGAAATTTGGGCCCAGGCATCCCGGCATCGCTTGCACAGCATCTTCAAGAACATGGCGTTCACTGCCGGGTTCTTCAACAAGACCGCAAAGTCGTGACGAGTGATCACCAGAATTGTGGTGGGGACGACGGCTGTGACGTTGGCAGGGGTGGTTCCTCCATCGATGAGAGACATCTCGCCGAAGTACTCTCCGACTTCGTGGAAGGTCAGGATGGCCTCTTTGCCATTGGGCAGGGCTCGGGAAACCTTCACACGCCCTTTCTTGATGACGTACATGTACTTCCCGGTGTCTTCCTCGAGGAAGATAACCTCATTTCTCTTGTAGGTTCGTTCCTTGAAGAGTGGTGCCACCGAGTCCATTTCGGCCTCGGCTAAATCTTCGAAAATGGCGACCCCGCTGAGAAACTCTGTATTTTCGTTCATTTTTTTCCTAAGGGAATGAGAAGTCTTTCGAGGTCCGGCAGCTGATAATGCTCTACCAGCCCGGCAAGGATGTCCTGCACTGTTTTTAAATCCTGCAGATGATTTTGAACTTGGTCGATCAGTGGCTCACTATGAAAGGATAGCTTATCACAATTCAGAGCATGTTGAGCCCCTTTTCGGGCCAGATAGTGCCCCAGAGTCCGTGCTGCCGGGTAAAAGAAGAAGATGTTTGGACCGGGCAGGGGCATCAGCGGGATCCCCACAACGATAGCCAAAAAAGCGTCAATTCCGACCCAACGGCTGTGTTTGCTGTAGCAAGATTTGAGGAAGTCACGAAGCCTGTTTTGTGCCTCAGTTGCCTCAATGTGGGCAGGATGGTAGACCTGAAGATCCGTGGAGTGTCGCAGCTGAGAGCACAGTCTTTCGTGGTAGTCCACACGGTCCATGAGCCTCCGATAAGTCTGGTACACCCGTTTCTTGATACGGCTCCATCTTCCTGAACCGGTAGCAAAACCCGGTTCGGGCCTGGAAACGATTTCCAGGATGGGGTAAAGATCTCCAGCCTGGGTTTGAAACAATAGCAAGTTCATCAACGGATCACCGAAATAAGCAATTGCCATCGGGGTGTCCATGGCTCCCCGGCGCTCAAGGATGAGACTCCTTCCCCAGGCTTAGTGTCCCGCCGCCACCCATCAGCAAACATCATCTTATTTATGGAGCGAGGCACTTAGATATTGGGAGACCCGCAGGGCCGGATCTTCAGCATTGGCGATGTCGGAAATCACGGCCACGGAAGCGGCTCCCGCTGTCCATACCTGTGGAGCTTTTTCCAAAGAGATCCCCCCGATAGCAACCACCGGATAGCGGCTGTCAGCGATAAGCTCGCCCAGAGCTTCGACTCCCAGCGCTGGGTTATCCGTTTCCTTGGTGGAAGTGGAAAAAACAGGTCCCATGGCGATGTAGTCGAGGTCTTGAGCCTGAGCGTCTAGAAACTGTTGGCGATTGTGGGTGGAAAGGCCAATGATGGCCGCTTCTCCCAATAGATCGCGGGCCACCTGCACGGGCAGGTCGTCTTGACCCAAGTGAACTCCATGGGCTCGGGCAGCCAGGGCAAGATCGACCCGGTCGTTGATCAGAAATCGTGCTCCCAATGGCTCGCACAAAGACCGAATCTTCAGCAATTGTGGATAGAGAAGAGAATCGGGAAGGGAGGGTTCTCGCACCTGAAGAAAACGGGCCCCTCCTTTCAAGTATTGCTCCACTAATTGGACGTGATCCAAGCTGTTGAGGTTGTTGGAAGCAGTGATGGGATACACTTTTCCCAATTTGAGGTGGCGCATCAGGATCTAAAAGACGATATCAGGATAAAGGCAATGGCTGCCGGGCAGGCATAGCGGACCAAGAAGCTCCACAATTTTGCCAGCCGCAAGGAAGGGTAGCCCATGCGAATTTCCTCCAGGGCCTTGTGAATACCCCACTTCCAACCGGTAAATAGACAGAGGAACAAGGCTCCCACGGCCAGGGCGATTTCCCCGAAGTAGCGAAAGGCCAGATCCATGAATCCCGACAGAAACGAGACCGAGCCATTGCTCAGTGCACTGGGAATCCCCATCAGGAAAGCGGAGGAACCGATCACGAGAGCCGCCCTTTTTCTTGGCCATCCCCGTTGGTCGATGAAATAGGCCACTACCACCTCCAGGAGAGAAATGGTGGAGGTCAGGGCCGCAATTGCCAAGAGAAAAAAGAAGGTCGTCCCGAAAATTTGTCCCAAGGGTATGGCATTGAAGATGTTGGGAAGAACCAAAAAGATAAGGCCGGGGCCGGCCTCCGGAGACAGGCCGGGAACGGAGAAAAGGGCCGGAAAAATGGCGAATCCGGCCAGAAACGCAATCATCGTATCGGCGAGGGTGATGTAAATGGCACTGGAGACCAGATTGTCGTTCCGGGAAACATAACTTCCATAGGTGATCATGGCTCCCATCCCCAAACTGAGTGTGAAGAAAGCATGTCCCAGCGCGGTCCTGACGACGACGAAGTCGACCTTGCTGAAATCCGGGTTGAGATAAAAGTTTAGACCCTCCCGGGCTCCCGGAAGGGTGACCGAGCGGACCACCAAAAGAAGGAGCAGGGCGACCAGAACGGGCATCAGAATCTTGGTGGCTTTTTCGATGCCTCCTTCAATCCCGCCACTGACAATCCAAGTGGTCAACCCCATAAAGAGGAGGTGATAGAAAAGGGTTGAGGGGCCGTTGCCGACAAACTCGCTGAAAATGTTGCCAATAGTGGTTGAATCCACTCCGGCAAACTGACCACTCAAAGTGACCAGGATATACTTCACCGTCCATCCGGCCACCACGCTGTAGGCACTGAGGATCATGAACCCGGTGAACACTCCCAGAGCTCCCACTGTCTTCCACCAGGTGTTGGGGGCAAGAATCTTAAAGGCGCCCACAGGGTCGCTACCTGCTTTGCGACCGATGGAAAGTTCCGCCAGCATCACCGGAACACCAATCATCAGAACACAGCCCAGATAGATCAAGACGAAGGCGGCCCCCCCGTTTTGCCCGGTCATGGTCGGGAACCTCCAGATATTTCCCAAGCCGACGGCTGATCCCGAAGCTGCCAGAATGAATCCCCATTTGGATCCCCAATGGCCTCGGATGGAGGGATTCTCTCTCATGAATTCAATCGACTCACGAACGAAGTGTCGAATTGACCTTCGATGAAATCTGGATGATTGATGATTTTTTTGTGCAGAGGGATCAGAGTTTGAATCCCCTCGATGACGAATAGATCCAGCGCCCGATTCATGCGGGCCAGAGCTTCTTGTCGGTCGCTGCCATGGGCAATCAGCTTGGCGATCAAGGAATCGTAGTGGGGAGAAACCAGATACTCGGTGAAGGCGGCAGAATCCACTCGTATACCGGGACCGCCGGGCGGATGGAAGGCTGTAATACGCCCGGGAGAAGGGGTGAACTTCTCCGGACACTCCGCATTGATTCGGCATTCGATACTGTGCCCACGAAAAGTGATGTCCTGCTGAGCAAAGCGTAGTTTTTCCCCGGCTGCCGCTCGAATTTGTTCCTTGACGATGTCCAGTCCGGTGACCATCTCTGTAACGGGATGTTCCACCTGAATACGAGTATTCATTTCCAGAAAGTAGGAGCTGCCGTCCGGGGTGAAAAGGAATTCTACGGTTCCAACATTTTCGTAACCGACGGCCTTCATGGCCAGAACGACCTTCTGCCCCAGTTCTTGTCGAAGTTCCTCAGAAATAAAGGGGCTTGGAGATTCCTCGATCAACTTCTGATGGCGGCGTTGAATCGTGCACTCCCGTTCTCCCAGATGAACAACGTTACCGTGCTGGTCTGCCAAAATCTGAAATTCGATATGGCGGGGATTCTCCAGGAAGCGTTCGGCATAAATATCTGAGCTACCGAAGGCGCTCTCAGCTTCTGATTGAGCAATGGCCAGAGCATTCGATAGTTGTTCGGGCTCGGTCACGACTCGCATTCCTCTTCCTCCACCGCCTGCCGCCGCTTTGAGGATTAACGGATAGCCCACCTCTGCAGTCATTTGCTCCAGTTTCCCATCGGCTTCCTTGATAATGCCGGTGCCGGGAACAATGGCGAGCCCGACTTCGCTCATCTTCTTTTTGGCCCGGGCTTTGTTTCCCATGAGTTCCATCACTCCGGCAGAGGGGCCAATAAACTTGATGCCGCAGGTTTCACACACTTCGGCAAAATGAGAGCTTTCGGCGAGGAAGCCGTAGCCGGGATGGATCGCATCCACATCGGCGATTTCAGCAGCACTAATGATACTGGGGATGTTGAGGTAACTTTCCTGACTCCTGGCAGGCCCAATGCAGAGGGCTTCGTCAGCAAAGCGAACGTGAAGAGAGTGGCGATCTTCCTCTGAGTAAACTGCTACCGTGGGGATCTGCAGTTCCTTGCAGGCATAAATAATACGTAGCGCGATCTCACCGCGATTCGCAACGAGGATTTTTCCGAACATCGGGTCAGCTGTTTACCTGAATTTCGAATAAAGGTTGGCCATACTCCACCGGCTGGCCGTTTTCGACAAGTATCCGGATGATGTCGCCCTCGACTTCGCATTCAATCTGATTGAAGATTTTCATGGCTTCAATAATGCACAAAACAGTGCTTTCCGTCACATGATCTCCTGGCTTGACAAAGGGTTCCGCATCCGGCTTGGGGGTCAGATAGAAGGTCCCCACAATGGGGGCTGTAAAGATATGGTTGGTTTCCTCTTTTTCAGGTGTCTCCTCTGTTAGGGTGCTTTCGGAGGAATCCGTTGAAGGGGTTTTGGCGACAATCGGCGCCTGTGCGACGACTGGACCGGTTAGACTCTTCCTGATCCGTATTCGAACTCCAGATCTCTCCATCTCGAATTCTTCAATATTGGATTGCTCAATCAGCTCGATCAGCTCTCTGAGCTCTTTGATGTTCATGCCGCGATTATTGTCCTTGCTTGGTGTTGATTAGTCAATGAATAAGGCGTTAGCCCGGGTGATACATGAATTCGAATTCAATTCCCCCCCCAAACTCTCTCAGTACCTTACTGATCTCGGTTGGAAAGTAACTGATAGCCGTTCTGGGTTACTACCACAGCGTCTTCAATTCTCACGCCATACTGGCCTGGCAGGTAGATTCCCGGCTCGATGGTAAAGGCCATCCCTTGCTGAATCTCATCCGGTCTGGCACTGGATATCCTGGGCAACTCGTGTACTTCCAGACCGAGACCGTGCCCGGTACTGTGCCCGAAGAAATCTTCGAATCCATGCTGTGAAATCACTCCGCGCGCTGCATCATCGATCCGGGAAGAGAGAACCCCGGGTTCAATCAAGGAAAGAGCCGCCTCCTGGGCTTCTTGAACCACCTGATAAATGGCCGGTCGTTGGGCATCAGACAAGAAGTGAATTCGTGTGAGATCACTGCAGTAGCCTTGATACTTCAGGCCGAAATCCAGCAACACAAACTCATCCGATTCGATCTCCCTGGCAGTGGAGGAGCCGTGAGGAAGAGAGCTGCGCGGTCCTGAGGCAACGATGGTTTCGAAGGCAAGGCCCTGGCCTCCCGCCTTGCGGAGTTCGAACTCCAGGATTCCTGCGACTTCCCCTTCCGTCATTCCTGCGCGGACCTGCTTCACCGATCGTTGATAAGCTTTTTGAGCCATCTGAAAGGCCTTTTCCAGGAGTGCTATTTCTTCTTCGTCTTTGATCATCCGGAATTCTTCGATCAGGTCACGGGTGGGGACCCACTCAACAGGGAGGGTCCAGGACTGGAGTCGAAGGATGTAATCGTAGGAGACATGGTGGGCTTCAAGACCGATCCGGGCGGTGCCACCCTTGATGCGGCTGGAATTTGAAAGGGTCGTTTTGAGCGTGTCCTCAAGGGATTTCTCTGCCAGCATGCTCTGACAGTTGAGGGTTTCAGAGGCAGCCTGTTCCAGGTACCTTGAATCCACAATCAGATGAGTCTCTGCCCCCAGAAAACAAGCCAGACCGGTCGAACCCGTAAAGTTAAAGAGGTATCGGAGATTCGGAGGATGGGTGACCAGAAAGCCATCCAGGCGATGCCCTTCCAGGGCCTTGAGCCAACGCCTGTAGCGAGATTCCAAATGCGGGCGGATCACTTCTGGATTCGAGCGGTAATGAAGAAAATAATTTCCCGGGTATCCTTCGATTTGGTATTGGATTTGAACAGATTTCCGAGCAGGGGGATTCTGCCCAGACCTGGGACTCGGTCCTCGGTCTCACTCTCGGATTGGACATAGATGCCGCCGATCACCGTTGTTCCACCGTCTTGGACCATGACCTGAGTGGTCGCTTCACTGGTCTGAATGGCGGGAATTCCAAGGACGGTCCTGGCGAAGTCGGGGATATTATTTTCCACGTGGATTTTCAGGAGGATCGTTCCCACGTTCGTCACTCGGGGAATGACAGTCAATTGCAGAGCGGCTGTTTGGAACTGGACGGTGGTGGTGAAATTCTGCTGGACGGGAATGGGAATTTCGGAACCCTGAGTGATGATTGCTTCGGTGTTGTTCTGTGTCGTCACTCTCGGTTTGGATAGGATCCGCGCTTCACCATCTGTCTCTGCTGCTGTGATGAGCGCGTCCAGGCGAAAGACATCTATCAACCCACCAACCGTCAGCCCGGCTATGCCCGTGATCTGACCTGAAGCAGGTGTGATGGTATTGATTTGACTGGTCACCCGGTCGGCCACATCACCAAAGGCATTCTTGGCAGGCTCGATTCTACCGATCCCAAATCCCAGCTGAATACCCAGAGAACGGGAGAAGTTGGTCGAGGCCTCGATGATGCGAGCTTCGATCTCCACCTGTTTTTCGGCTACATCCAGGATCTTGATCAAGCTGGTCACGGCATCAATACCATAGGGAACGTCGCTGATGATCAGAGTATTGGTGCGATCATCGACGTTCATGCTTCCGCGGGGGGTCAGATGGGGTTCCAAAGTTCCCCTGATCTCGGAGCCGGTGGCGTAATTGAGGCGCTTGGTGACGGTCAGGGTGTCGGCCGCCAAAAAGGTCGCCTCTTTCAGGCTCTGATTGATTTCCTGTTCGGCTCTTAACTTGTCCAGGGTGGAGATACGTACCAGATTTCCCTCGATCCTTTTCGCCAGTCCCTGACTCTGCAGGACGGCGTCAAAGAGTTGATCCCAGGGAACCTGTTCTACGTTCAGCGTGAGTGATCCACCCACTTCGGGGTCGATTAAGATGTTCAGTCCGCTTAACTCCGATATGGTTCTAAAGAAGTCGGTGACTGAGATCTGCACCACTTTGAGTGAAACGGGTTGGCCCGTGTAGGGACCTTGTGCTTGAGCACTCGGGCTTGCCAGATAAAGCGAAAAAGAGCAAGCCAAAGAAAGACATAAAGCCTGAGTGAGGCCTCTTCTTAAGATGTGTTGTTTCGTATGGGGCATTCTTTTAATCCTCTTCTGTAAACAGCCGTTTGACCACTCTTAAGGTTTCCCTGCCGCCTCGTGGGTCAAGGACTTCTTGAATGAAGACTACCTCTTCTTGTGAAATCTCGAAGATATAACCGTCGAACAGTTTGTTTTCCTCGCGGGCCATATAAGTAAAACCGTCAACACCTCTGAGAATAACGACCCGGTTATCTTCTGCCACGGCAACTCCGGTGACGGTCACTTCAGAGATGGCCAATCCCACCAAGCCTAAAGGTCTTTCACTCAGAGGGGGGAGTTCCGGGATGAAGACCCGGGGCTGCTCCTGACGAAAAAGCTCTTGCAAGTTGATAAAGGGATCTCTCTTTCCCCTGGGGTTATAGACTTGGGCGAGAAGCTCTAAGGGCAGTCCCAAGCTGCAAACAAACACAATGAGAAAAATACCGAGCACCTTAATAAAAGCCTGTCTCATTTTCTTTGTTCTATTGTTAGGTTCCTTGATCCAAAAGAACAAACGTAGTGGCCGTACAAGTTGCTGAGATGGTTCGGTCTGGATCCGGATTGGAGAGGGCTTTGATTTCAATATCATCGACGTTGATAATGCGCTGGAAGTTGGCCACCCTTTGGAAGAAAAGCCCCAGATTATTGTAGCTGCCCTCCAGGGACATTCGAATGGGCCAGTCTTCATAAAATTCGTAGGCGACGGTTGCCTGGGGAGTGAAGCTCCTGATGCTAAGATCGGATTCAACCGCTAACTGTTCAACCCGGCGAACAATTTCGGCTGTTTCTTTCTCATCGGGCAGAACCTGCTTGAGTTCGTCCAACTGGAGGGACAACTCTTGAACGTCCGCTTCGAATTGAGGACGTCTGGCCGCGATAGCTTGTGCCGTCTCCACTTCAGCCAGGAGTTCATTTACTTGTTGGTTCAGGGCTCCCATCTGAGCGCTGACAGGAAAGATGAGTTGATGCCAGAAAAGCCCCAGTGCAGCCACAGCCAAAACGGCGAGCATGATCTGCTGCTGCTGCGGTAATTCCATTATTTTCTTAATCATTCGGTTTCGCCCTCGGTTCCACAACTCAGTTGAAATCGGATGCTGTTGTCCTGGTCCTGCTCCCAAAATTCGAGGTCCACATAGCGAAAGATGCGCGTATCATCCAGGGCGGCAATAAAATCAGCCACAAAGGGTACGTCAAATGCTCTTCCTTCGATGGAGATGGTGGCCTCTCGTTGCACCAGGCTGGTCAACCACAGTCCGGGGGGGTTGTCGGGAATGGCCCCGATCACGATATTCATCAACTCGACCGGCCCCTGTTGGTTGGCCTTCAGCCGTTCAATAATGGCGATGCGCTCCTCCAGAGATCGTTTCTGTGCTTCAAAGGCCACGACCTCAGCCGTGATTACCTTAAGCTCAGCGCTCCTCACCTCCAGAAGGCTGACCTGCTCTTGCAGATCGGCTCGACCGCTGGTTGCGTTCAAGTACCAGCCACCCATAGCAACGACCCCAAGCACAAACAACAAGACGCCGTATTGCTGGATGGGCGTTCCTCCGACAGTTTCAAATGTTGGGAACAGATTAATCTTTATCATCGCTGATCAAGAACCCTCAGGCCTCAACTCCTCAAATCCGACCATGATTTCAAGATAACCGAAAAGTCTGTTTCACTTCCAATAGTCACCCCTATAGAGACCGACCGGTGATCGGAATCCGGAGATCGCGTATTGCTGGATGTTTTTAGATTCCAAAGCGTGCGGGGCACGGTGAAGGACAGGGTCTCGGGAGAGGAATATAACCTTGGACCCGTACTCTAGGGACAAGAGATCCGAGGCCGAGAACCCGTGATGGGCACACATCCCCCCGGCCTGGCCCACTGGGGTACCTTCGAAGGCTGGAGTACCGACACCTCTACCGATTAAACCTTTTGCTTCTCCAGAAAATAATCCAGTAAGCTCCATCAGCTTAGCCGAGCGTGGAACGATGCCTACCATAGTTTTCTAGTATGACATTTTCCACAGTCGAGTTAAATTTTTAACAGTTTTTCCACCCCGCTTTCCCTGGCAGAGAATAGAGGTCTTGCCGCGGAACTCGGACTATGCATAGGTTCTTGTCACCAAGTGGGGTAGGGGAGAGCCGATGGCTTGCCACTCCTGGCAAGCCACACAGTCAGGTCGGCGCGCTTTCGGTGCTTCGTGACGAGAACCTATGCATCAATCCGGGCGGCGGAGGCGTAACCCTCATGAAAGAGGCTTGCTCTCTGCTGTTTGGCGGCCTTGCCGGAACTTGACACTGATAGGCAGTTCCTGTATTTTTTGCGTTTACTTTTTCGACGGTTTTTTGGAAGGTCTCCATCCCCGGATGAAAACTTACTTGCCCTCGGTGCACGACATCGAAAGAAAATGGTTCCTGGTGGATGCAGAGGAACGTGTTTTGGGTCGACTGGCTTCACGCATTGCCTCCGTTCTCATGGGCAAGGAAAAGCCGTGTTATACTGCCTTTCTGGACACCGGCGATTTTCTGATCGTGATCAATGCCGACAAGGTGAAGCTCACGGGGAATAAGTGGGAAAACAAGACCTATTATTCCCACAGTGGCTATCCTGGTGGTCTCAAGCAGATCCGGGCCCGGGAGTTGCTTGGCAAGCATCCTGAACAGCTGATGAAACGGGCTGTCAAAGGTATGCTTCCCAAGAACAAATTGGGGCGGAAGATGTTTAAGAAGCTCAAAGTTTATGCGGGAAGCGATCATCCTCACCAGGCCCAGAAGCCCGAACCTCTGGTATTAGGAGAAAATTAGCCTTGGAGAAAACTCAGTACTATGGAACCGGCAAGCGGAAGACTTCGACGGCTCGCGTCTTCTTGATGCCGGGCACCGGGCAAATTGTGGTCAACCGAATGGATTTTAAGGAGTACTTCAAAAGTAAGGCCCAACATGAGATGGTCACCCAACCGCTTATTCTGACCGACCATTCCGAGGAGTTTGATGTGTATATCAACGTGAGGGGGGGAGGCTCTTCGGGACAGGCGGGCGCAAGCCGCTTAGGAATTTCCAGGGCCTTATTGAAGTTCGATTCTGATTTGCGTCAGAAATTGAAGAAAGCCGGATGTCTTACCCGCGATCCACGAATTAAAGAACGCAAGAAACCCGGTCAGCCGGGCGCCAGGAAACGATTTCAATTTTCCAAGAGATAATCAGGAGGATCCGTTTGGGGGCAATCTCAATAAAACAATTACTGGAAGCGGGTGTGCACTTTGGTCATCAGACCAGACGCTGGAATCCGAAGATGAAGCCTTTCATTTTTGGCAAGCGTAACGGTGTTCACATCATTGATCTACAGAAAACCCTTCAGCTTTTCAAGGAAGCGGTGGACTTTCTCACCCAATTAGCAGCCCAGGGCAAAACGGTTCTCTTTGTGGGAACCAAGAGCCAGGCTCAGGAGACCGTCGAAGAAGAAGCTCGTCGGTGTGGGATGTATTGGGTCAACAATCGATGGCTGGGCGGCTTGCTCACAAATTTCCCCACCATCCAGACCAGCATCAAGCGCTACCGGGAACTGGAGTCGATGCGCGAAAATGGCCACTACGAGAAGCTGTCCAAGAAAGAAGTTGCCCGATTGGAGCGTGAAAGAAAAAAGCTGGAGAAGAACTTACTGGGCATCAAGGATATTGAGCGATGTCCCGATGCGCTGTTTGTGGTGGACTCCAGGCAGGAGACCATTGCTATTCGAGAGGCCGCTAAGCTGAAGATTCCCATCGTTGCCATCGTCGATACCAACAGTGACCCCGACCTGATCGACTATCTTATTCCCGGAAATGACGATGCGCTGAGAGCGATCAAGTTATTTGCGGGAACGATGGCCGATGCCATCCTGGCGGGAAAGGCTGTCTATTCGACTCGCCTGGAGGCTGAGATGAAAGAAGCCCAGGAGAAGGCCGATAAGGTCGCTAAGGAGGCAGCTCAGCGCCAGGCCGCAAAGGAGGCCAAGGAGGCGGCCCAGCATGCTGCCGAGGGGAAAGAGGCAGTCGAGACAGGCGCAGCTGCTGTTGCTGTACCCGTCGCAGCTCTTCCGGTTGAGGAAAGCACAGGAGTGAAACCCGCTCCGGCGCAAGAGATGAAGGAAGAGGAGAAGAAAGAGGCACCCAAGAAGAAGACACTAGCCAAGAAAGCGAAAAGCGAGACGGAAAAGTCCAAGTCGATTCAGGCGGCTAAAGAAAAAAAGACCAAGAAGAAGTCTGAGAAATCAGCTTCGAAAACCCGCAAGACTGCCTCTGCGAAGAGCAAGTCCACGAAGAGTCCGGCAAAGTCAAAAACCCGTAAAGAGACGACTTCCAAGGATTCTTCTGCTTCCTCCGGCTCTTCCAGCTAACGGTGGTTGTTCATAACCCCGAGCAGCTCGGGTAAGCCACGGGCTGACGCGACCCCACTTAATTACTCGGACAGGCTCCCAGCCCGGATTAGGCATAATTCAGGCTAGAGAGAAGGAGAATACTCATGGCCATTTCTGCGGAACAAGTAAAAGCGCTGCGAGATCAAACGGGCGCTGGGATGATGGAGTGTAAAAAGGCCCTGTTGGAAGCCGACGGAGATCTTGAGAAGGCTGTCACCTTACTTCGGGAGCGAGGTCTGGCCGCTGCGGCAAAGAGAGCGGATCGTCAGACCCAGGAAGGGATCATCGGTCATTATATCCACTCCGGGGGGAGGTTGGGTGTTCTGGCTGAGGTAAACTGCGAGACCGATTTTGTGGCCGCCACTGAAGAATTTCAGGAATTGGTGCGCGATATTGCCATGCAGATCGCCGCTTCTAATCCTTCCTATGTGCGGCGCGAGGACGTCCGTCAAGAAGAGATCGAACGGGAAAAGGAGATTTACCATAACCAGGCCCAATCGACCGGAAAGCCTGAAAAAATTATGGAGAGAATAGTTGAAGGGAAACTGAATAAATACTATTCTGAGGTTTGTCTGTATGAGCAGCCGTTCATTAAAGATCCCGAACTGACCGTTGAGGAGCTCATCAAGGCCAAAATTGCGGTGCTCAAAGAGAATATTACGGTCAAACGGTTCGCTCGTTTCAAGGTCGGAGAATAGAGCAGACCTCCACCTTACAGGAGAGGAGAGACGGGAGTATGACAGGGGAGGCGGTTCAGAAAAGACAAACGGCTGCAGTAGAAGCGGTCGAAATCGGAAAGCCGCGCTACAAACGAGTCCTCATCAAGCTCAGCGGAGAAGCTCTGATGGGTTTTCAATCCTTCGGGGTGGACCCCACAGTTATGGCGAAAATCGCCCGCGAGATCGCGGAAGTTCATCAGCTGGGCGTGGAAATTGCGATCGTTGTGGGGGGAGGAAATATCATCCGGGGCGTCAATGTGAGCGAGGCCGGTTTTGATCGAGCTACCGGGGACTATATGGGCATGTTGGCTACCGTCATTAACTCCCTGGCCCTTCAGAGCGCCCTGGAGAAGGATGGTATCGACACTCGAGTCTTGAGTGCGATCCAAATGTCCGAGGTGGCTGAGCCCTTTATTCGACGCAGAGCCATTCGTCACCTGGAGAAAAAGAGAGTGGTGATCTTGGCGGCGGGGACGGGTAACCCTTATTTTTCCACCGATACCGCCGCTGTTTTGAGGGCCATGGAGATCAAGGCGGAAGTCATCTTGAAGGCCACAAAGGTGGATGGAGTCTATGACAGTGATCCGTCAGAGAACAAAAACGCTAAGCTGCTTAAGGAGCTCACTTGTTTTCAGGTGTTGGAAAAGGGTCTCAAGGTCATGGATACGACGGCCATTTCCCTGTGTATGGACAATGGGCTTCCCATCATCGTTTTTAATCTGCGCCAGGTAGGAAATATCAAGGCTGCGGTGATGGGAGAAAGCGTGGGCTCAGTCATTAAGGGTTAACCGGGTTTCTGCATCATCCCGGCTAACCGGGACTATGCATAGGTTTTCGTGACGAAGTGCCGCAGACGCCGCGATGAGTGCGTTGCGCCACGTGCGAGGGCACCCGTTTGCGGGTCGGGCCCCGCAGGCGTACTCGTGCAGTACGCCGAGGAGCCCGAGGAAGCAAAACGCAGTGGGTGCGCAGCGCACGCTGGATGATTGCGGCACTGCAGTAGACAATTTCTGCATCATCCCGGCTTGTTGCCCCATTTTCTTTTTCAGAGTGTTCTATGAAAGAGATTCTCGCAGAGACGAAACAACGAATGCGAAAGACTCTTGAGGACCTGACTATGGATCTGGCCACGATTCGAACCGGCCGAGCCTCGGTCCACCTGCTGGACCAGGTGAGTGTGGATTACTATGGGAATCCCACTCCCGTCAATCAGTTGGCCACCCTGCACGCTCCGGAACCCAACCTCATTACCGTTCAGCCCTATGATACTTCCCAAATCGATCAGATTGAGAAGGCCATTCTCACTGCCGATTTAGATCTCAACCCCTCCAATGATGGTAGGCTGATACGAGTTCCTATCCCTGCCTTGACCCAGGAAAGAAGGGAAAGCCTGGCCAAACAGGTCGGTAAAATCGCTGAGGGACACCGTACCGCGATTCGAAATATTCGTCGAGATACCAATGACAAACTCAAGAAGTTGTTGAAAGCGAAAGAACTCTCCGAAGACCTGGAACACACGGGTCTGGACCAAGTCCAGGAAATTACCGACCAGCGCATCAAAGAGATTGACGAACTCGCCAAGCAAAAGGAAAAGGAACTCGTTGAGGTTTGATCTGGGGACAGGCCCAGAATTCTGCGATAAACGCCTGACTTCAAAGGAGAATTTCTGGGGCTGGCACCGAATTCCCCAAACTCCTAGTCTGTGATGAGAACGGCTGCGGCCACAACGGTCGTCCACAGTCCGTTTTTGTTCCCGACGGCCGACTGAGTCATGTTGGTTGTTCTGACGATTCGACCTGAGATTCTCCAGAGTTCCCTTTTGGCATCCCAGTCTTGATCGGGATCGAAAGCCACTCCTAGGGTGGTTGCCAGCATTTCAGCAGCGAGATCTTCCGAATAATCTCCGGCTACTCTTTCGGTTTGGCCGTGACTGTGATGTTCACTGAGGTAGCCATAGAGAGTGGGGTCCCTGGGCATGGCGACGCCTACGGCTGCTGCAACCAGCCGGTTGGCTTCGTCGGTGGCCGCTTCGCTCATCACGGTAAAAACGATTTGGCCCTGTTGGAGTTTCTTTAATCCCTTGATTTTCGATATCAGCTTGCAGTGAGGCGGAAAGATGCTGGAAACCCGCACGAGATTGAAGGCGGCGATGCCGGCATCTCTCAGTGCCATCTCGAAACTGGTTAACTGTTCCCGGTGTTGGCCGGTGCCCTTGGTTAAGAACATTTCCTTGGCAATGAACAACGTTGACGTTCCTTCCCTGAAGTATGAGTGTCTCGTTTCATATATTCGGTGACGTTTATGGAGCAAGACACTTAAAACCGCGTTATTCTCACTCATTAGGGGGGGCGTCGACAAGGAAAAAGTGTTGTGGTCGTCCGGGAAGTGGCAATGGACTCGAATAGACTCGTTTGGCTTTTTTTGCAAATATATTAGGACTCTAAAGGTTAGAGAGGAAGCACGAGAGTACTGACAATGGCCATGGAACGGGATTTATTTCGTAATCCAGCAGTGGACCCACCCCAGGAAGAGGAGGTGTCCGTGGATCGGCCCTCGCTGGGTCAAGAAGTGCGAGGCTGGGCCAGAGATATCTTCTTTACGGCCTTGATCGCCATACTGGTGGTGATTTTCGTGGTACAGCCGGTGAAGGTCGAAGGGACCAGTATGGAACCCAGGCTCGCACCCCAGGATCGAATTTTTGTGAATAAATTCGTTTATTATTTCTCAGGGGTCAAACGGGCAGACATCGTTGTATTCTGGTATCCGAAGGATAAGACGAAATCCTTTATCAAGCGGGTGATCGGGCTCCCGGGGGAGTCCGTTGAAGTGCGATCGGGAGTGGTTTACCTCAATGGCCAAAAGCTCGTAGAACCTTATTTGGCAGGGGAATTCGACCACGATTCGTACTCCCTACAGGTGGTGCCCCCGGAGCACTACTTTGTTTTGGGAGACCACCGGAACTCCAGTAACGATAGTCGGGACTGGGGCTTTGTCCCGGAACAGAACATCTTTGGCGAGGCCGTTTTTCGTTACTGGCCCCTTTCCAAGCTGGGATTGATTCGGTAGGAGATCATTGACAACTGACCACATGAACACACGTAAAGCTGTCCTGTACCTAGAAGACGGAAGACTGTTCGAAGGCCTGGGTATTGGGGCGGAAGGGGAGTCTGTCGGAGAGGTCGTCTTCAATACGTCGATGACAGGCTACCAGGAGATCTTGACCGATCCGTCTTACGCCGGTCAAATCGTGGTCATGACCCAGCCGGAGATTGGAAACTATGGGGTAAACCGGGAGGACGAGGAATCCCGAAAACCATTCGTGGAGGGTCTCATAGTCCGCGAATGCAGCACTATTTTCAGCAACTGGAGAGGAGAGAACACTTTAGACGGATACCTCCAGGAGAACTCCATTCCTGGTATTGCCGAAACCGACACACGCGCCCTTGTACGTCATATTCGTGGGCAGGGAGCGATGCGGGGTATCCTCTCAACCGTTGACCTTGATCCGGAGTCACTGAAGCGGAAGGTGTTGCAACATCCCACGATGGAAGGAAGTGACTATGTGCACGCCGTTACTTCCAATGAGCCCTATTCCTGGGCCAGCGAGAGCCCGCGCTTCCGTGTGGTTGCTTATGATTTTGGTATCAAGAGGAACATACTGCGATCTCTGGCATCTCGAGGATGCGATCTGACCATTGTGCCGGCCACCACAAGTGCCGAGGATGTCCTGGCGCTGAATCCAGATGGAATTTTTCTCTCCAATGGTCCTGGGGATCCTGAGCCGCTGGACTATATCGTTAAGGATCTGAAAAAACTAATCCACAAGAAACCTGTTTTTGGAATCTGTCTGGGCCATCAACTGCTAGGGTTAGCCTTTGAAGGCAAGACCTACAAACTGAAGTTCGGACACCGGGGAGGAAACCACCCGGTGAAGAACCTGATCACCGGGAAGGTGGAAATCAGCGCTCATAATCACGGGTTTGCAGTGGACCCCGATTCGCTCAAGGCCAGCGAGATTCAGCTCACCCACCTGAACCTGAATGACCAGACTCTTGAGGGATTTCGTCACCGCTATCTTCCCGTGTTTTCGGTTCAGTACCACCCTGAGGGGGCTCCAGGGCCACACGATTCGCTCTACCTGTTTGACGATTTCCTTCGCCTGATGAAGGAGGAAAAGGACAACTGACAGCAGACAACTGACAAGGAGCCATGCCCAAGAGAACGGATATCCAGAAAATCATGATCATAGGTTCGGGGCCCATCGTCATTGGCCAGGCCTGTGAATTTGACTATTCCGGTACTCAGGCTTGTAAAGCCCTGTCCAGCGAAGGGTTTCAGGTGGTGCTGGTGAACTCCAATCCGGCCACCATCATGACTGATCCGGAGTTTGCGGCCCGAACCTACATCGAGCCCCTGACCCTCGAGTATGCAACGGAGATTATCAAGCGTGAGCGCCCTGACGCCTTACTTTCCACGGTAGGAGGCCAGACGGGACTGAATCTTTCCGTAGAACTGTGTGAGGCGGGTGTTCTCGATGAATTTGGTGTCGAGATGATCGGGGCAAAGCTGAATGCGATTAAGGTTGCGGAGGACCGACGCCTTTTCCGGGCTGCCATGGAAGAAATTGAGTTGGAGGTTCCTCGATCCGGATTTGCCAATAGCCTGAAAGAGGCTGAGGTCATCATTGAGGAGATTGGGCTTCCCGCTGTGATTCGCCCTTCCTTCACTCTGGGAGGGACGGGAGGGGGCATCGCCTTCAACAGCGAAGAGCTTGAAGAGATTGTCACTCGCGGATTACAGCTCTCTCCCATTCATGAGATTATGGTTGAGGAATCCATCATGGGCTGGAAGGAATTCGAGCTGGAGGTGATGCGGGACGTCAATGACAACGTTGTGGTCGTCTGTTCCATTGAAAACGTTGATCCCATGGGCGTTCACACCGGGGATTCGATTACCGTTGCTCCTGCCCAAACCCTATCCGACAGAGAATACCAGCGAATGCGTGATGCCGGACTTGCCATCATCCGCAAGGTTGGGGTGGAAACGGGTGGCTCGAACATTCAGTTTGCCGTTCACCCGGAGACCGGTCGGATGGTGATCATTGAAATGAACCCACGAGTCAGCAGAAGTTCGGCGCTGGCCTCGAAGGCAACCGGATTTCCCATCGCCAAGATCGCCGCCAAGCTGGCGGTGGGCTATACCCTGGACGAAATTCCCAATGATATTACTCTGAAAACCCCCGCCTGCTTTGAACCCACTCTCGACTATGTGGTGGTTAAAATACCCAAATGGAACTTCGAAAAGTTTCCTGAGGCCAGTTGCATTCTGGGCACACAGATGAAGTCGGTGGGGGAAGTGATGGCCATAGGCCGAACTTTTCGTGAAGCTTTCCTCAAGGCTCTGCGCTCGCTGGAAACAGGCACGACCTTGGCAAGTGAGAAGGTCTCCAAGGAGCGCATCCGGGAAAATCTGATACAGCCCACACCTCAACGAATGGCTTACATCCGGCTGGCTTTTCTGGAAGGCTACACCATTGATCAGATTTACGAGTTGACACGGATCGATCGCTGGTTTCTCAATCAGATTCTCCAGATCGTGACTTTGAGCCAGGGCTTGAAAGCATACGATTTAAAGACGATCGATCCGCAGTTGCTTCGGCAGGCGAAACAGGCAGGGCTTTCTGACCTTCGACTGACCCAGATCCTAGGCTCAGGGCTGACGGAACCCGATTTGTGGAAATATCGAAAAGAGAAGGGTATTTTACCGGTCTTCAAGAGAGTGGATACTTGTGGTGGGGAGTTTGAATCTTTCACGCCTTATCTCTATTCCACCTATGAGACGGAGGATGAATCGGAAACTTCCGATGCTCGGAAAGTGATCATCCTTGGAAGTGGACCCAATCGGATCGGACAGGGAATCGAATTCGACTACTGCTGTTGCCACGCTGCTTTTGCTCTCAAGGATGAGGGATTCGAGACCATCATGGTGAACTGCAACCCGGAGACGGTGTCGACCGATTATGACACCTCCGATCGGCTCTATTTTGAGCCACTGACCTTCGAAGATGTGATGGCCATCGTGGAGAATGAAAAGCCGGAGGGTGTCATCGTCCAGTTCGGGGGGCAGACTCCCCTCAAGCTGGCATTGAAACTCTTCGATGCCGGTGTGCCGATTATTGGAACTTCTCCTGAATCCATTGATCTCGCAGAAGATCGCAGCAGATTCGGAAAACTGCTGAATGATCTGGACATTCCCCAGCCCAAGAACGGCACCGCTAGGTCTGTGGAGGAAGCCAGAGAGGTGGCCCGCAGCATCGGGTATCCCATCCTGGTGAGACCCTCCTATGTGCTGGGTGGCCGTTCCATGGTCATCATTTTTGATGAAGGGGACCTGGATAAATACGTGAGGTCTGCTGTGGAGGTGTCTCCAGATCATCCTGTCCTGATCGACCGCTTTCTCGAGGATGCCCGTGAATATGATGTGGACGCGCTGGCCGATGGAAGCCGGGTTGTGATTGGAGGCATCATGGAGCACATCGAGGAGGCGGGCATTCACTCGGGCGATAGCACGTGTGTGTTGCCTCCCATTGTGATCGAGGAAGAACACCTGGAGAGCATGCGGGAATACACGCGAAAGCTGGGAAGAGCACTGGAAGTGGTGGGTCTGATGAACATCCAGTTCGCGGTGGTTGACGATCAGGTGTACGTTTTGGAGGTGAATCCGCGGGCCAGTCGAACCGTCCCATTTGTCAGCAAGGCCACAGGTGTTTCGCTGGCCAGGATCGCGGTCCAATTGATGATTGGTAAAAAGCTTGACCAGTTGGGTTTGCGGGATGATCTGAAAGTGCGCCACTGTTTTGTCAAAACGCCGGTGTTTCCCTTTGACAAGTTCCCTGGAGTGGACACCATCCTGGGCCCGGAAATGAGATCAACGGGCGAAGTGATGGGCGTTTCAGATAGCTTTGGATACGCTTATGCCAAGGCTCAGCTCAGTGCCGGTGTCCACCTTCCTAAGGGAGGTGTTGTGTTTGTCAGCGTAAATGAGCGGGACAAGCTCTTCATTTCCAATATCGCCAGAGATTTCCAGGAACTTGGCTTTCAGATTGTTGCCACTCGGGGTACCGCCAAGGTATTGCGCGAATCGGGCCTTGAGACGGAAATGGTCTATAAAGTCAATGAAGGCCGTCCCAATGTGGTGGATCTCATCAAGAGCAAGAAAATCGATTTGGTGATCAATACTCCTCTAGGCCGAGAGTCGTTTTTCGACGAAAAATCCATTCGAAGAGTCTGTACCCAGTATGGGACGCCCGCCATTACCACCCTTTCGGCAGCAGCAGCAGCCGTCAACGCCGTTCGGGCTCTGCAGCGAGAGAAGATCAGTGTCAAGAGTCTGCAGGAATACCATGAGAAGGAGAAGCAGCCGGGGTAGAAGGGACACCACAGACCACAGACCACAGCAGACCGTTAACTCGTGTCTCCTATCTCCTTCAGTTTTCGCTCAGCCAAGGCCAGCTGCTCCAGATCATTAATACCCCGGGTCTCATCGGGATCGTCCGTTGCCAGAGTGACAACCTTCTTGCCGCGGTCGTAAAAGATGCGAAGCAGATCGGTCAGATAGTATTCCTGAGCGGCATTGGCAGGGGACAACTGGGACAGTTCTTCCAGGATCGAGGAGATCTTGAAGCAATGAAAGCCGGTGTTGATTTCACGAATAGCTCTTTGCTCAGGACGGGCATCTCTCTCTTCAACGATGTCAATGACGTTGCCCTGCCGGTCACGAATGATGCGTCCATACCCTTGTGGGTCTTCCAAGGTGGCGGTGAGTACGACTTGATCGGCATCCTCCACTTCTCGGGTTTCCAGCAGTTCTCTGAGGGTTTCGGTTGTAATCAATGGCGCATCCCCGCAGAGGACCAGAAGGCTTCCGGAAACATCTTTGAGTAACGGGGCCGCCGCCATAACGGCATGACCGGTACCCAGAGGCTCTTCTTGAACCACGAAAGCCACAGTATAGGAGGCCACCGCATCCTTCACGGACTGACTCTCGGGGCCGACCACTACAAAGGTCCTCTCGATGTGCAAATCTTCGAGCTTATCCAGGACATGGCTGATCATAGATTTGCCGCATAACGGGTAGGTGACCTTGGGTGTAGCAGACTTGAAGCGCGTACTCTTCCCCGCGGCTAGAACAAGGGCATAGCGTTTCTTTTCATGCCACGGATTCACGTCGATTCAAGAGCCGGGATTATGCATAGGTTTTCGTTACGAAGTGCCGCAGGCGCCGCGGTGACAAGGCTTGCGAGGGCACCCGTTTGCGGGTCGGGCCCCGCAGGCGTACTCATGCAGTACGCCGAGGAGCCCAGGGGTACCCGCTTGCGGGTCAGGGGCACCCGCGCTTGCGGGTCGCGCAGTCGGTGCAGCACGCTGGATGATTGCGGTACTGCAGCAGACAATCTATGCATAATACCGGCTAAGTTTGGTTAATCCGGATGAACGAGATTCCGGAATCGGTTGTTTGTGGCCAGCGGTTCAAAGTCGGGATCATTGTTGGCAAAGAACCGGTTTTCCTCGTTTAACTGGATGGCTTTCTCCAGGTGTTGTAGAGCATCGTCGGCATTACCCATGGAAAGCTCTGTTGCTGCCATGGCGTAATAGATGTGGTCGTTGATTTTTTTGGAAAGTTTCAAAGCCCGGGAATAGTCTCCCAGGGCTTCGTCGTACCGGCCGTCATTGTGGTAAAAGACACCTTGGTTGAAAATTTCCTCAGGTGTACGTGCAGAATCCTTCTTCGGATCTCGCAGATACCTTTCGCAAATTCTCAAAAACGATCGAGCCCGGGCAATGACCGCAAGCTCGCCGGGAAACGTTTCTATTAGTCGAGTGAATTGTTTGCTAGCCGGCTTATGCTTTTTCTGGTGTAACAGGCTCAATGCCTGGGCGTAGAGAGTGCAGACGCCAGTTGCAAATTTTCTCTTAGGGGGCTGCGCGAATGAAACTTCCCGTTTGGGTGCCACGTGTTCCTGGGCCGGAGCCTTCTTTTTGGCTGGAGCCTTCCTCTTTGCCGCTTGTTTTTTCTTAGCTGGTTGCTTTTTTCTTTGAGCAGGCATAGGGTCCTCCCGTTTGCCGAAAAACGAAGCTATTATAGGATGAGATTGCAAGGAGTCAAATGGGTTAGTGTCTCGTCCTATGCATACCATGGTGTTTGTGGCGAAACACTAGGCCTAAGATGTGAAAGTGATGTCTGAAAAATGGGAGCAGATCGAGAGTTTGATTGAGAAATACCCGGACTTGCCGCCCGAGGCGATTTTTAAAGAGGATCTGCTCACCAAGGGGATATCGTTTTCGGAAGATGCGCTGAGAGTCGCTTCGGGCTTTAAGCCCAAAGCCTATTTTATTTTTTCCTTCGACCTGGTTCCCATCGAGGAGATGAAACACCGGGAGAATCTGCGTGCGCCTGAGGAGATCTGTCTGGTGGGTGGTCAAAGAGACTTTCGCCGAATCATTGTTTCGGTGCGACTCAATCCGAATTCCCCTTATCAGGTCGCCATCAGCGATGAGGGAGAGCCCGTTCTGAGGCTGGAAGAGGAGGAGGTGGCCGGAGTCCAGTTTCAAAAAACTCCTGAATGCTATCATCGGACTTTGGGTAACGGGAAACCGATCGCCGATATCGCTCCAACCATTGAGTGGGGGTATTTGCTCTACCTGACCGTCTTCAGAATATGTCAATACTTCGGCAGCCAACAAGAGTGCCAATTTTGCGACATCAATAGAAACTACCGTCAGCAGAAGAAGAGCGGTCGGCCCTACACGGGCGTCAAGACAGTTGAAGAAATCATAGAAGCCCTGGAAATTATCAACAGCACCGATTCCGATAGCCATGCTTACACGGTCACCGGAGGGAGTATTACCTCCAAACTCAACGAAAAAAGCGAGGTCGATTTTTATCTCCAGTATCCGGAGGCGATTGAAAAGCGATTTCCGGGACGCTGGATCGGGAAATTGGTGGTGCAGGCCCTGGCCAAGGAAGAAGTGCGCCGATTCAGGGATGTGGGAGTACAAATTTATCATCCCAACTATGAAGTCTGGGACCGAAAGCTCTTTGAGATCATCTGTCCAGGAAAGGAGGATTACATCGGTCGTGACGCGTGGATTCAGCGAATTCTCGATGCCGGTGACGTTTTCGGGCCCTCTCAGGTCATCCCGAACTTTGTGGCCGGAATCGAAATGGCTCGACCGTTTGGGTTCAAAACCGTTTCCGAGGCCATAGAGTCCACTTCTGAGGGGTTGAACTTTTTTATGTCTCATGGCATCACGCCCCGCTTTACCACTTGGTGCCCGGAACCTCTTACGGTTTTGGGGAAGCAAAATCCGGAGGGTGCGCCTCTTGAGTATCACGTGCAGATGCTTCGGACTTGGAGAGACACGCATGAAAAGTATAAACTAGCGCCCCCCTCCGGATACGGAAGGCCCGGAATCGGAAATGCAGTGTTCTCCGTTTCCGCATTTATGGATGTGATTCGATCCGGGTCATGTGGCTCAGATTCCCACGATTCCCCGAAAATTGAGATGGGGAAGGTGGGGTCAGAGAATTCAGGAAGGAAGAGAGAATCGTGAAAGTGGAACCGTTTAAGAACGCGTCTTTTACTGACTTTGCAAAGCCTAAGAATCGCCAGGCCATGACCGAGGCTGTTACTCAGGTTCGCAGTCAGTTGGGACGAACCTATGACATCGTGATCGGTGGAGAACAAATTCGCTGTGAACAGCAATTTGAGTCCTTGAACCCGTCACGCCGGGAAGAGGTCGTAGGGATTTTCCAGAAGGGAACTTCCCGGCTTGTTGAGCAGGCCATAAAGGCCGCGGATAGGGCCTTTATGGCCTGGAGCAGGCGGCCTGCTGAAGAGCGGGTTGAGCTCATGCTGAACGTGTCCCGAATCATGAAAGAACGGCGATTCGAGCTTGCCGCCTGGATGGTGATCGAGGTGGGGAAGTCCTGGGTGGAGGCCGATGCCGATGTTGCCGAAGCCATCGATTTCTGTGAGTTCTACTCACGGGAGATGCTTCGTTTGGCAGTTCCTCAACCCCTGGTCAAAATCGAGTCGGAAGAGACCGCTCTCGAATACATTCCCTTGGGAGTGGGTGTCATTATCCCCCCCTGGAACTTTCCTCTGGCCATACTCGCGGGAATGACGTTTGCGGCCCTGGTCAGTGGAAACACTGTGGTGATGAAGCCTTCCAGCGACTCACCGACCATCGCAGCCAAATTAATGGAGATTTTCCAGGAAGTGGGCTATCCGCCCGGTGTGGTCAATCTCTTGACGGGGAGCGGGGCAGAGATCGGGGACGCTCTGGTCCAACACCCCAGGACCCGCTTTCTCTCTTTCACCGGTTCTAAAGAGGTGGGGCTGCGAATCAACGAATTGGCGGCCAAACACCAATCGGGCCAAATCTGGATCAAGAGAGTCGTCGCCGAAATGGGTGGCAAGGATGCCATCGTGGTGGATAGTGAATCGGACCTGGATGAAGCTGCTGCTGGCGTTGTGGCTGCCAGCTTTAGTTATCAGGGTCAGAAATGCTCGGCATGTTCTCGTGCCATTGTCGTAGAGTCCGTTTATGATGAGTTCCTGGAAAAGATCCTGGAGAACACTCGGGCCACGATTGTAGAAGGTAATGTGGAGGAGGCTGACGTCAATTTTGGTCCCGTCATCAACCAAAGGGCTCAAGAATCGATTCAGCGCTATATCCAGGTTGGGAAGAAGGAAGGGCGACTGGTGTTGGGAGGAGAAGAAGGGAGTTCCGAGGGATATTTCGTCCCCCCCACCATCATCGCGGACATTGATCCCCAGGCCACGATTGCCCAGGAGGAAATCTTTGGACCCGTTTTGGCGGTGATCAAAGTAGCGGACTATGATGAGGCCATACAGGTTGCCAACAATACCGAATATGGATTGACAGGAGCCGTTTACACCCAGAATCCATCAAAGATAGACAAAGCCAAAAGAGAGTTTCACGTGGGTAACCTGTATATCAATCGCAAATGTACCGGAGCCCTTGTGGGGGTCCATCCTTTCGGTGGATTCAACATGAGTGGCACCGACTCGAAGGCAGGAGGTCCGGACTACCTGCTTTTGTTTACTCAAGCCAAGTCCATCGCAGAGAAGGTGAGTTAAGGCTACCCAGAATCCAGGATCTAGAATCCCCAACATTGAGAGATCGAAAGGCACAGAGTCGTGCGTGTAATTTCTGAATCCTATCCATGTTTTTGCTAAGATATACTCGGATGAGCACGACGCCTAATGTCAGTAGCACAGAGACGTTCCAGGTGAGAAGAGGGAGAAAAGCGTGAGCACTCAGACCCGCCCCCGAGAAGATCTTAAACGGAAGAAGGAGCAAGAAGTCGTCAATGACTTCAGTATCCAGGTAGCCACAGTGAATGGCTCGGGAAGTCAATCCTCAAACAACGTGTTGATGAGGGCGATATTCCGAATGGGGGTTCCCATCAGTGGGAAGAATCTCTTTCCCTCGAATATCGCCGGTTTGCCCACCTGGTTCACCATTCGAGCCTCTAAGGAGGGCCACGCTGGACGCAAGAAGGAGATCGATGTCCTCATTGCCATGAACCCAGGCACGGCAAGAGAAGATGTCGAGAGTCTGGAGCCCGGCCGGGTGGTCGTCTACGACGAAAAATTGAATCTGTCCAAGATCAGGGATGATCTGATTTACTATCCCATCCCTTTTTCAGAATTGGCAGGCGAAGTGATCAAGGATGTCCGCTTACGCAAGTTGATTGCCAATATTGTATACGTGGGAAGCGCCGCTGAACTTTTCGGTATTGAAATGGCCGAGGTGGAAACGGTGATCGCCAACTGGTTCAAGAACAAGAAGAAAGCCATTGATCTCAATGTTCAGGCTGCTCACCTGGGCGCAAAATATGTTGCTGAGAACCTTACCAAGAGCGATCCTTTCCGGATCCAGCGGATGGAAAAGACCCAGGGTAAGATCATCATCGATGGGAATTCCGCCTGTGCTCTGGGGAGTATGTTCGCGGGAGTGACGGTCTTGACCTGGTATCCCATCACGCCGGCCAGCAGCCTGGCGGAAACCCTGGCCGATTACCTGGGGCGTTATCGAATGGATCCGGAAACGGGAAAGGCCACCTTTGCCGTTGTGCAGGCTGAAGATGAACTGGCAGCGATCGGTATGGCCATTGGTGCCGGATGGGCAGGTGCCAGGAGTATGACGTCTACCGCGGGGCCGGGCATCTCTTTGATGGCCGAGTTTGTGGGGCTAGCCTACTTCACCGAAACTCCCGTGGTCATTTTCGATGTCCAGCGGATTGGCCCCAGCACCGGTTTGCCCACCAGAACTTCTCAGGGAGACACGGTTTCCCTTTACTATCTCTCCCACGGGGACACCAAGCATGTGGTGCTGTTTCCAGCCACCATGAAAGAGTGCTTTGATTTTTCGATAGACGCCTTCGATCTGGCTGAGCGGTTACAACAGCCTATATTCGTCGCCTCAGACCTGGATTTGGGAATGAACAACTGGATGGCGGATCCTTTTGATTATCCCGAAAAACCTCTGGACCGGGGAAAAGTGCTCACCGCGGAGGATCTGGAGCGTGTGGGAACCTTTGCCCGCTATAAGGATGTCGATGGTGACGGTATCCCCTACCGAACCCTGCCCGGGACGGACCACCCTTTGGCCGCTTATTTTACGCGTGGCAGTGGGCACAACGAGGAGTCTCGGTATACCGAGCGGCCCGAGGACTACACGAACCTAATGGATCGCTTGGCCAAAAAGCATGAAACCGCAAGGACGCTTGTGCCTGAACCGATCGTCCGATACACCAAGGGCGCTGAAGTCGGAATCATTACCTATGGGTCGACGGATGTTGCGATGGAAGAATGTCAGGAGCAGCTTCGCCAGGAGCACGGGATCGAGATCCACTACTTCAGAATTCGGGCTCTGCCTTTTACCGAACACCTCAAGGACTTTGTGAGTCGCTGCCAGAGAGTCTACGTAGTGGAGCAGAACCGGGATGGGCAAATGGGCGATCTGATCTTCCTGGAGGTGAAGGACGAGCTGGGGAAAATTAGAAAAGTTCTTCACTATGATGGACTGCCTATCGACGCCAGGTCGATCACGGACCAGGTCATGGCTTATGAGAGAGGATAATTATGGCGACAACTACCCCTAAACCCAAGAAGGTTAATCGTCTGGGTCTGGCCCTCTCCGAGTATCGGGGAAGACCCTCTACACTCTGCGCCGGTTGCGGTCACGATGCCGTGTCCAGCCAGATCATGAAGGCGTTCTATGAGATGGGAATCAATCCCCATCAGGTTGCCAAGATGAGCGGCATCGGCTGTTCCAGCAAGACGCCCGCTTATTTTCTTGGTGCTTCTCACGGATTCAACGGTGTCCATGGGCGCATGCCCTCTCTGGCCACCGGTGCCCTTCTGGGCAACCGCGACCTGATCTGTGTGGGGCTCAGCGGTGATGGAGATACGGCATCCATCGGGTTGGGACAGTTCTGCCACCTTTTGAGAAGAAACGTTCCCATGATTTATATCATTGAAAACAATGGAGTTTACGGCCTGACAAAGGGGCAGTTCTCGGCCACTTCGGATCTGGGCTCCAAACTCAAGTCAGGGGTTATCAATGATTTGCCGCCCATCGATTGCTGCGCTCTGGCCCTCGAGATGGGATGCAGCTATGTGGCTCGTTCCTTTGCAGGAGACCCCAAACAGTTGGTTGCCCTGCTGCAGGGCGCCCTCAGTCACAGCGGGACAGCCCTTCTGGATGTGATCAGTCCCTGCGTGACCTTTAATAACCACGAGAGCTCGACCAAAGGCTACAAGTGGGCAAAGGAACACGAGGAACTCCTGCACAATATCGACTTTATTCCCTATTTCGAGCCCATTGAAACCGTGGAATATGCAGAGGGAGAAATGCGAGAAGTTGAGATGCATGATGGCTCCCACATCCGGCTGCGGAAGGTGGATCAAGACTACGATCCCATGAGCCGTAGTGGCGCTGAGAGGTTGCTGAGTCAGACCCGTGAGACCGGCGAGTTCTTGACGGGACTGATCTATGTCAATCCGGTGGCCCGGAATTTCTTTGATCTCCTGGACTTTACCGAAAATCCGTTGGCTACCCTCCCTCAAGAGAAGGTCCGACCGGGACCCAAGGTCCTGGAAGAGACCATGCAGGAACTGATGTAGTATCGCTACCCTAGCCCGGACTATGCATAAATTCTCTACTGCAGCGGCGAAATCATCCGGCGTGCGTTGCGCACCGCCCGCGTTGCACTCGTTCGGCCTCCTCAACGTACTGCAAGAGTACGTTTGCGGGGGCCTCTGTCGCGCGCCTTGTCAGACCGGCGCTTTCGTCGCTTCGTGACAAGAACCTATGCATAGGCCGGGCTTGCGATTTTCCCCAGAGTAGGCGCCTTTTGAGCATGAATCAATCAATGCATCATGTTGGCGTTCTTGGCGCCGGGACCATGGGTACCCAAATTAGCGCCCATTTGGCCAACGTGGGGGTCAAGACTCTCCTTCTGGATCTCCCTTCCCAGGAATCGGATCGCAGTGCCATTGCACGCCGGGCTGTGGAGCAGCTCTCCTCAATCCAGCCACCTCCTCTCTACTCCCCCGACAAGCTCAGTCTCATCCAGGTTGGGAACTTTGAAGATGATCTACCCCGGCTCTCTTCCTGCCAGTGGATCATCGAATGCGTGGTTGAAAAACTTGAGATCAAACACCAGCTTTGGGAAAAGGTAGAACCGCATCGGAGTCCCGATACCATTGTTTCCACCAACAGCAGTGGACTACCGGTGGCAGAGATCGCACAAGGGAGGTCTGAGGATTTTCAGAAACACTGGCTGGGCACTCACTTCTTTAATCCTCCCCGATATATGAGGCTCCTGGAGTTGATCCCTACCGCCCGTACCCTGCCCCAGGTGGTGGAGAGCATAGCCTCAGTTGGAGATCGGCTCCTGGGCAAGGGGATCGTGATTGCCAAGGATCGGCCCAACTTTGTCGCTAATCGGATGGGGTCTTTCGCAGCCGTTCGGGCCTTGGAACTCATGCAGGAACTGGGTCTGACCATCGAGGAGGTCGATACGCTGACGGGGCCGGTGACGGGGTTTCCCAAGACCGGAACTTTCCGACTGGCGGATCTGGTGGGTATCGACATCATGCTCGACGTGGTGGACAATCTGTATCAGAACCTCCCTGAGGATCCCTGGAGGGAGAGCTTTCGCTTCACCTCGCTTTTCAAGCAACTGGTGGAACGTGGCTGGAAGGGTCTGAAGACAGGACAGGGGTTTTACAAAAAGGAGGGGAAGGAGATCCTTGTTCTGGATCCTGAAACCTTTGAGTATCGGAGACGCAAGAAGCCCAACCTTCCTTCTGTGGAGAGGGTGCGTCATGAAGCTAGCACCATCAAGCGCATAGGGACTCTCCTGAAATCCGAAGACAAGGCGGGTGCTTTCCTGTGGCCATTTTTCCGGGACATCTTTTTGTATGCTGCAGAGCGAGTCCCGGAAATCACCGATGAGTCCTATCAGATCGACAGAGCCATGAGATGGGGTTTCAATTGGGAGTTTGGGCCCTTCGAACTGTGGCAGGAGCTGGGTGTAGAGGAGATATCGGAACGAATCCGCCAGGATAAAAAGGTGCTCCCGGAATGGGTGGAAGAGCTTCAAAAACGGGATTCCAAGTGCTTTTACCGGGTCGAGTCAGATCATCAAGTGTTTTTCGATCTGGGAGCCCGTGAATACCAGGTCTTGAGTGAGGATCCCGAGAAGATCCAGCTCACCATACTCAAAAAACAGAATAAAGTCATCCGTACCAACGCCGGGGCCAGTCTGTTCGATCTCGGAGACGGGGTCGCTTGTCTTGAGTTTCACAGCAAGATGAATGTTATTGGTGGTGACGTTGTCGATTTGGCCCGTTGGGCTGTAGATGAGGTGGAAAAAGACTGGGTGGGGCTGGTCATTGGCAACCAGGGAAAGAATTTTTCTGTGGGAGCCAATTTGATGCTGCTTCTACTGGAGGCCCAGGAGGGAAACCGGGAGGAGATCGACCAGATGGTCCGGGCTTTTCAGCAGATGACCCTGTCTTTTCGATATTCTGCCAGGCCGGTGGTGGCTGCTCCTTTCCAGCGGGTGTTCGGAGGGGGGGCTGAGGTCTGCTTGGGATGTGATGCGGTCGTGGCCTCCTCAGAGACCTACATGGGACTGGTTGAGGTTGGGGTGGGACTCGTGCCTGCTGGGGGCGGAGTCAAGGAAATGCTGATTCGCCATTTCCAGGAGGCACGTTCGATTCCCGAAACGGACCTCTTTCCCGCCCTGAAGAAGGCCTTTCGAACGATCAGCACCGCTCAGGTCAGTCGGAGCGGTGAAGATGCGAAGAGGTTGCAATTGTTGCGCCCCAGCGACATTGTAGAGATCAATTCGGAACGGCTTCTTTCCAGAGCAAAACAAGAGGTGATCCGATTGGCTGAAGCAGGATATGTCCGGCCCGAGCCAGAGCAGAACATTCCAGCTCTGGGCAACTCTGCTCTTGCGGTTTTGAAGGTGGGGATGCACCTGATGCAGCGAGCGGGATACATCTCAGAGCACGACTTCTTGATTGGAAAAAAACTTGCCCATATCCTCACGGGAGGTGACCTCAACCATCCGACCATGGTTTCTGAGCAGTACCTTCTGGACTTGGAGCGGGAGGCCTTTCTCTCTCTGTGTGGAGAAAGAAAGACGTTGGAACGAATTCAGCATACCCTCAAGACCGGCAAACCGCTCCGAAACTGAGCGCGCTAAGCGCGCTCAGTTTCGGAGAAATTCCAAATCCTAAATTCCAAATTTCAAACGAATTTTCTTCTATTTTCTATTTTCTGCGCGCTCTTCCTGACCTTCTGACCTCCTGACCACAGACAACAGACCGCAGACGAGTATGCAGAGACTCTCGTTGCGAAGTGTGGTGGAGTTCGGTGCCAGCCCCGAAAATTCTCCTTTGAATTCAGGGACTTCCACCAGAATTCTGGGCCTGTCCCAAAATCAACCCGACAGCACGAAGGCGTGCGAAGCACGCTCTTCCCTTGCATTATCTGTTTTAGTGTGGTAAAACGTTAGCATGGAACGAGAACTGAAGAATGATCCCCGTGTGAAGGAGTTGTTCGAGGTCATTGTGCATCTCGAGGACCCGGTCGAGTGTGCCCGCTTCTTTCGCGATTTGTGTACGTTGACCGAATTGAAAGCCATGGCCGAACGATGGCAGGTCGCCCAAATGTTGTCTGAGGATATTCCTTATCGGAAGATTAGCCAACGAACAGGTGCCAGTACGGCAACCATTACCCGTATCGCCCGCTGGCTGAAGTACGGTGAGGGTGGATACCGTATTATGCTGGAGCGGGTGAGGAAAAAAGTATGAAGTTCAACAGTGACAACCTGAAGATTGCGGTGCAGAAAAAGGGGCGCCTGGCCGAACCTTCCAGGCAGATTCTCAAGTCCATTGGCTTGGATTTTGAGCACTACGAAGGAAGATTATTCTCTCCCTGTCGGAATTTTCCTCTGGATATCCTTTTTCTGCGTGACGACGACATTCCGGAGTACGTCCAGGATGGGGTGACGGACCTGGGCATCGTGGGACTGAATGTCGTCCAGGAAAAGGCTGCCCAGGTGGTGGAACTGGATTCTCTTGGTTTTGGGACTTGCACCCTGTCCATTGCCGTCCCCAGAAACAGCTCCTTTCGCAGTGTCTACGACCTGGAAAATAAACGGATCGCAACTTCTTATCCTCGAGTACTGAAAAGGTTTCTAGAGATGAAAAAGATCAAGGCTCGAATCATTGAGATTAGTGGGTCCGTGGAAATCACTCCCAGTCTCGATGTCGCCGATGCCATTTGCGACCTGGTTTCAACGGGAAGCACCCTACAAATCAACGAGTTGGAGCCGATTGAGATCGTTCTCAAGTCCGAGGCCTTTTTGATTGCCAATCCCCAATCCTTAAAAGATCCTAAACGCCAGGAGATGACGGAGCGACTTCGGGTGCGCCTTCAGGGAAACCTCCGGGCTCGAAGGAGCAAATACGTCATGATGAACGCTCCCAATGAGGCCCTGGAGGAGATCAGGAAGATTTTGCCCGGAATGAAAAGTCCCACCGTCATGCCCTTGGCCGAAGAGGATATGGTGGCTATTCACTCCGTCGTTCCCGAGGATGTGTTCTGGGATGTCATGGAAAAACTGAGGAAAACAGGGGCCTCCGACATTCTCGTTGTTCCTATAGAAAAGATGGTTTCGGAATGAAGTCCTATCGATTTGAAGAGCTTAGCCCTGAGGGTCTTGAAGAACTGTGCCGGCGCAATCCGGTCGCTGATCCGGAAAGGATGGAAACCTGTCGCACGATTTTCGATGACGTTTCTCGACTCGGTGATGAAGCTGTCGGGAAGTATACGCGTCGCTTTGACGGCGTGGCCCTGCCGGACCATCGAGTCTCGCGCCAGGAGTTTTCTTCGGCAGCAGAGGGGATCTCGAATCTTGCCGTAAAGGCGCTGGAACGGGCGGCACAAAACATTCAGACCTTTCACGCTGCCCAGCAGGTTTTTGAAGGGCCGGTCAAGGTCGAACCGGGAGTCCGTTGCTGGAGGGAAAACCGTGCTATTGACTCCGTAGGACTCTATGTACCGGGCGGAAATGCGGTTCTTCCTTCCACAGTTCTCATGCTCGGAATTCCTGCTCGTTTGGCGGGATGTCGAGAGATCTGTCTCTGTGTGCCTCCTCGGAAAGATGGCCGTATCTCCGCTGAAGTCCTGGTTGCCGCACAAATCACAGGGATCAGCAAGGTCTTCAAGATCGGAGGGGCTCAAGCCATTGCTGCCCTGGCCTTGGGAACCGAGACCGTTCCCAAGGTGGATAAGATCGTGGGTCCTGGCAATCGCTGGGTGCAAACCGCCAAACTGATGGCTGTGCTCGAGGGGGTTGCGATTGACATGGTGGCTGGCCCCACCGAGGTTCTGGTCGTTGCCGATGATTCCGCCTCGCCTGAATTGATCGCCAGTGACCTGATTTCTCAGGCTGAACATGGAGGGGACAGTCGGGCTATTCTGGTGTCGACTTCAAAGGAGATCCTTGAGGAAGTGAGCCAGAAAGTGGAGAGCCAGGTTCAAGACCTACCCCGGAGGGACTTCGCCGTGGAGGCACTAGCAGGAAGTTTCTTTATCCAGGTTCCCTCCATGGAGGAAGCCTTTGAATTTGCCAATCGGTATGCTCCCGAGCACTTGATCCTGCATCTGGAGGGCCCTGAAAAATGGGTGGAGAAGGTGCAGAGTGCGGGGTCCGTGTTTCTGGGACCCTGGTCCCCTGAAGTTGCCGGGGACTACGCTTCGGGGACCAATCACACGCTGCCCACCTCGGGCTTGGCCCGGGCCTTTTCGGGTGTGTCCCTGGATACCTTTGTCAAGAAAATTACTTTCCAGGAGTTGACTCAAAAAGGTCTTCGAGAACTGGCCCCCACTTTGGAAACATTGGCTGCATTGGAGGGCCTGGAAGGGCACGGGCGAGCCGTTCGCGCAAGACTGAAGCAACGAGACAACTGACAGCTGACAACGGACCACAGACCACGGACCACAGACCGGAAGAGAGGACTGAGTGCTGACAACAGACATC
>Ga0209988_10000167_pt1 | contig 36803 bp, 60 predicted proteins | sample N075metaG_FD_183115 | JGI IMG/M metagenome (GOLD analysis project Ga0209988, IMG submission 183115) | Deep subsurface microbial communities from Kermadec Trench to uncover new lineages of life (NeLLi) - N075 metaG (SPAdes) (version 2) | ecosystem: Environmental > Aquatic > Marine > Ocean trench... | reverse complement strand
CATGTTTTATCCTCAGTTGAGTTTGTACAATAACAGCATTGCAAAATAATTCAATAATTAGTTGCAAATAATTTCAAAGACATGTTAAGATGTAATCTAACAAAGGGGAAAAACAATGAAAAAATGCAGAGTATCAGAAGAAACAAACGCTTATATAAAAGCTCAAAACTGGGAAGTAAGCGAAGAGCTAGAGTTTCAAAGCCGGGTAACTGGTTATATATTAGAGAACATCTTAACGGATGCCAGGGAATTATCTTGTCATACAGAGTTAAGCATAGATGAGGCTCAAGCAGTAGTTGATTTATATCAATCGCTGCCTATGAAAAACGGCGTTCCTATGACTTTTGGAGCGTCAAAAGTAGAGCGTAATGCCTGGAATCTTATCAAGATAACTTATGTAGAATGTGACCATATTAGAGATATAGCAGAGGGGAAACTGTAATGGAAAAGACACATTATCGAAAAGTATTTAAAAGCGATCATTTAGGAGTAGCTGATTTAGAGGATTTAATAGAAACTAAATCAAACATGATTTTCACAATTCGAGAGGTTAAACAGGAAAACGGTGTAAGGGTAGCAGGAAAGAAGGGTAATTTTAACATAGCTTACTTTAATGAGAGTATTAAGCCCTTGGTTTTAAATGCTGGTAACTCAAAGGTAGTTAAAAAGCTAGCAGGGGGCTCTTCATTTATTGAAGACTGGAAAGGGTTGCTTATACAGCTCTATATTGACCCCAAAGCATCTTTTGCTGGTGAGGTAACTGGTGGAGTAAGAATTAGCCCAAACCCGCCTAAGCAGAAGATCACAATCACCCAAGAGAACCCTAAGCTATGGCAGAACGCAATAAATGCTTATGTTAGAGATGGGAATTTTAACGCTGTATTAGAAAGGGCTGATATTACAAAGGAAAATCAAGATTTAATTATAAAGGAATGCGCTAATGTTTGATTTCCATGATGTTGAGCAGAACACAGATGAATGGTATCAGCTAAGAGGGGGCAAGCTAACAAGCTCAAACCTTGGAAAAATTATGGCTAACTATGGCAAAGCCTTTGGCGAACCTGCTAAAAAGTACGCTGTAGATATAGCAATTGAGCAGATAACAGGGCAAGCCATAGCTTCTAATTACACAAATGAGCATATGCAAAGAGGCCATGAACAAGAGCCAATAGCTAGAATGCTTTATGAGCAAGAAACATTTTGTGATGTTTCAAACGGTGGGTTTTTTGGCAGTGATTTTGTAGGGTGTAGCCCAGACGGACTGGTTTCTGAAGATGGAGTTATAGAGATTAAATGTGTAATAGGCTCCGTGATGTTTTCCAATATTAAAAGAATGAATGTGGACCCTGCCTATAAGTGGCAATGTGTAGGAAATGTTAAGTTCACTGGCAGAAAATGGATAGATTTTGTTAGCTATTGTGCAGACTTCCCAGAAGCTAACAGGCTGTTTATATATCGTTTAAATGCTGGTGATTTAGAGGATGAATTTAAAATGATAGATTCTCGGATAGCTGAATTTAAACTTTTAGTATGTGAGACAAAAAGCAAGATATTAGATACTAATTATATTAATCAAGGCTAGATAAAGAAATATTAACTAAAATGAAATCAATGAATAAGGGGTAGGTTATGAGTACATCAATTAGTATAGTTGAATATGATGAGATTAGCAGTCAAATAGATACGGTTAAGGAGACAGCAAACTTTTTGCCCGATGTGTCAACGGATGAGGGGTATCAGAAATCCAAGAGGGTATCTTTAGATATTGGCAAGTTACTAACAGCCTTAGAAAAAACTAGAAAGGAGCAGAAGGCCCATTTTATTGAAGGTGGCAGACAAGTTGATATACAAGCTAAGTCAATAGTTGCTAAATTAGAAGAAATACAAATACCTCATAAAGAGGCTTACAAGGAGTTAGACAATCTTAAAAAGCAGCGTGAGGAAGATAGGAAATCAAATATAAGGGATAAGACTGATATTATAAATATTATAGAAAATTTGAATAAAGATTCTGATTTTGACTTTGAGGAATTTACTACTGGCGCAAAACAGGCCGTTGAAGATGCTTTGAAAACATTAAATAAGATGCAGTCAAGAAAAGAAAAAGAAGAAAATGATGCTGAGGATGCTAAGGAACAAGCCGCTAAGGAAGCTGAGGAGGTAGCTAAAAGAGAATCTAATAAGAAGCATATTGGAAAAATAAGAAGAGAGGCTAAGGATTGCTTGATAGCTTGCGGTTTATCTGAGGAGATAGCAAAAGAGGTTGTTTTAGCTATTCACAAAGGGAACATTAAAAACGTACAAATTAAATATTAATTAGGGGTATAAAATGAAGATAATAGAGTGGCTTGGGCTAGCTCAAGAAGCTAAAGAGTTTAGTATAGTTTTGGTTTCAACTGAGAACAAAATACATAAAAACGATATTGAAACTTTATCGATAAACATAAATTTATACACTCAGTTTGCAATAGAAGCCCATAGGATTAAATCTAAAGGCCGGCATCATTACAGTGCTAGAACGATTATAGAGTTTTTAAGGCATGAAACTGCGATACATGACAACAATTTAGATTTTAAAATAAATAATAATATAGCTCCATTGCTTGCTAAAGTTAGCATGTTGATGTTTCCAGAGCTGAAAGGGTTATTTCACACTAGAGATCAGAGGGCGGCATAAGATGAGCAATTTAAATCAGTGTAATTTTATAGGGCGATTGGGAAACGAACCTGAAACTAGGTTTACTCAATCAGGAAAAGCAGTAACAAATATAAGTATTGCTATCAGTGAAAAGTACAAAGATAAGAACACAGGACAGCAAGTAGAAAAGACTGAATGGGTAAAAATTGCCGCCTTTGATAAGCTTGCAGAAATCATGCAAGAGTACTTAAAAAAGGGGGATTTAGTGTATATAAATGGTAAAATGAGGACTAATAAATATCTCGATAAAGACGGTAAAACCTGCTATTCAACAGAGATAATAGCTAATCAAATGCAGATGTTAGAGGGTAAAGGGGAAAGCTCAAAACCCAAAGTATCTGTCAATAATTCTAGCGGTGTAACTGTTGGCGACAATGTAATTCAGGTAAATAATAATTTAGATGACTTTGACGACGACATCCCTTTTTGATGGCTATCATTTTAAAGAACACATAGGCGGCCTTTCACCGTCTACCCAGTGGAGGCCCCTGCCATTGTGTAAAGTGGGGCAATTAATTTAAGAGGAAAACATGAAGCCTGAAACGAGCCCAATAAAAATGATGCCGCCTAATAGCTTAGATAGTTTTAAAAAGCTTTTGGCAATAGTTATTAAGCGGGAAGGGTCCATAAAAAAAGGTTGCAAAAAAGTGGGGATATCGCATCAAACGCGGCTTAAACTTTTGAAAGAAAACAAGCTTTCAAGCATGACAGCTAGAAAGATAATAAAAACTTACGAGGGTTAACATGTATAAATTCGGTGCAAGGTCACAACAAAAACTAAATACCTGTCACAACGACATACAGGAGGTTTTAAACGAAGCCATACAAATAATAGATTTTACAGTTTTATGCGGTCATAGAGGCCAGAAGGAGCAAAATGACCATTTTCATGCGGGTAGGTCAAAGGTTCAATATCCAGATTCCAAGCATAATTCAATGCCTAGCATAGCTGTAGATGTAGCTCCCTATCCGATTGATTGGAATAATATAGAGAGATTTGCTCAATTAGGCGGGATTATCAAAGGAATAGCGCATAGCAAAGGTATTAAAATACGATGTGGATTTGATTGGGATGGTGACGGAGATATCACAGATCAAAGCTTTATGGATTGGCCGCATATCGAGCTTATTAAATGATGGATAAACTAGAATTTAAAGGGGTAACAGTGGAGCCTCTAAAAGAAGATTATCTTATAACAAATGAGTTTGGTGATATAGCAGTAATAACAGAAGAAGAACTAGAGCTATTATTTGAAAAGGCTCTAAATGATTATATAACTAAGATAGTGTAATAATAGATTTAATTAATACACTACCTTTTTAATTAAGGGGTATCAGTGAGCCTACTTAAACCAATAGACAAGGAGCTTAACCCTTGCATAAACAAGTGCTGCCCTAACCTTAAAACGTGCTTAGGGTGCGGTAGAAACGAGCTAGAGCGCCTAGAATGGGCATCTTATAGCGATTCTAAAAAACGTAGGATAAGCAAGGCTAACAATGACCACGAAAAAAAAACAAATATTGAAACTAACATGCTCAAGATGCCAGGTTAAGATAACAACTAACCGATATGGCCACACTAAAGACTTTGGCAATGTGACCTATCAAAATAAAACTATTTGCCCGAATTGCAAAAAACAAGGGAGCTTAATAATAGTGAATGTTTAACTTTTATCAAAACGTGCTAGAATAAACATAGGGATAAGCCCTAAACCCTTAGAGGGTAATCAAACAAAAGGTATAGAGATGCCTGATTTAAAAAAAGTAGTCGGTGAGGATTTTGTAGTAGAAGAAGTTATATTAAAAGAGTCTACAACTAAAAATACAAAATCACAGACAATAAGAAGAAAAACTACTCAATGCATTGTATTAGAATGCGGCCATAAATATAAAATAACGGATGTTTACAAGAAGCGTAAGCAAAAAAGAATGCAATGCTCGTACTGCGAGAGAGAGGCAAAATAGAGATGCCTAAGCTAACAGCAAAGCAAGAAATGTTTTGTAGAGAATACCTAATTGATCTGAATGCCAAACAAGCCGCTATTCGTGCGGGTTATAAAGAAAACAGTGCTAAAGAGCAAGGGTGTGAAAACCTAACCAAACCTAACATTCAAGAGTATATTCAAGAACTTAAGAAGCCTAGAGAGGAAAAGCTTGGAATTGATGCTGAATGGGTACTTAAAAGAGCTTTAAGGATAAACGATAAATCTCTTGAAGAAGATGATAATGGAGAATGCTCAAACTTAGCAGCGGCTAATAAATCTCTAGAGTTAATTGGAAAGCATATAAGCGTAGATTGTTTTAATAATAACTTAAAAGTATCAGCGGATATAAAACTTACTGATATGTCGGATGAGGATTTAGATGCGGAGCTAGCTAGTCTTGATAACTAGAGAGCAGAAGATAAGAAAGATAGAGCTGCTCAGAGAGAAAGATAAGAGAGCCAAGGAAATAGCCTACCTAACCCAATACAATACCCTTTATGATTGGCAGCACCGTTTTAATGCTGCTACAGCCACGTTTAGAGCTTGCTTGCTTATGGCGGCAAACCAAGTAGGAAAGACCCGAACAGGAACCACCATTGATGCCTTTCATGCTCTTGGTGATTATCCCGAAGATTGGGATGGGCATATATTTGAAAAGGCCCCTGTTATATGGATATTGGGCTTTTCAGGTGAGAAGACTAGAGATTTATTGCAAAATCCATTGTTTGGTAGGTTTGTAAACGGATCATTTGAGGGGGGATTAATACCATCGTCAAGGATTGTAGATCATAAAACCATGTCAGGAACTACGGGAGCAATGAGAGAGGTCCGGGTAAAACACTCTACAGGCAAGGTATCCACTGTAAAATTTTGGTCATATTCTCAGGGGCAACATGCCCTAATGGGAGATGTTATTGATTGGTATCACATTGACGAAGAGCCCAAAGATAAAAATATTATTCCACAGGTCCAAACCCGAACAGCTAATGGTGATGGTGGTTTGGGTGGTAGAGGTATTATGACATTTACCCCAGAGAATGGACGAACAGAGGTAGTTGTTAAGTTTATGGACAATCCTACCGAGTATGAGTATATGCAAAGGGCTACTTGGGATGATGCTCCACATTTAACGGATGACATGAAAGAGGCTTTACTATCTATTTACCCAGAATGGCAACGGGATATGAGAACTAAAGGCTTACCGTTAATGGGGGCGGGGCTTATCTTTGATATTGGTGATAATTCAATCAAGTGCAATCCTTTTGAATGCCCTGCTCACTGGTATGTTATCAACGGGATGGATTTTGGATGGGATCATCCACAGGCCCACATTCAGTTATGGTGGGATAAGGATACGGATACTTTCGTATTAGCTAGAGCTTGGAAGAAATCAAAAGCTATTCCTGAAGTTGCTTGGGGAGCAACTAAAGAATGGGCTGCTGGCGTACCTACCGCATGGCCTCATGATGGTTTGCAAACTGAAAAAGGATCAGGCAAAGAGCAAAGGGCTTATTATGAGGAGGCTGGTTGGGAAATGCTGCATGATCACGCGACATGGCCAGATGGGGGAAATGGGGTAGAGGCTGGCATAGTTGAAATTTACCGACTTATGGAGCTTGGAAAGTTTAGAGTATTTGATTATTTGCATGAATGGTTTGCTGAAAAGCTTAATTATCATCGTGACGACAATGGAAAAATCGTTAAAATTCAAGATGATTTGTTGAGTGCTACACGATATGCGTATATGATGCGAAGACATGCAATTATGAAATGTGATATTGATTCAGAAGAAGAACACCAAGATGATTATAGAGAATCTAATTCGGGCGGCTATTAATGGATAAGACAAAATCGTTAACTAAATTTTTAAATGATAATATTTTTAATGATATCGATAAGATAATAGGGCTGTCTGAATTGCGCTCACTTATAAAATGGGTGAACAAAGAATTTCTCAACGGATCGGCTTTGCATATTATTTTAGAAGATGGTAATTACGAGGATGGCCATCTTGAATATTGCAAATCTTCATTATTAGCTGGTGATTATGACAAAGAAAGCAAACTAATTGGGAACGCCCTTACTGAAGATGAAAAGAATAAAATGCTGCGACTGATTGAATTAATGGAGCCGTTAACCGAGCAAGAAAGAGAAATGATTGATTCTGGAAATGTAATTACTGAAGAGTTGTTTGACACTCTCTACAATAAGGTGGTTCAAGCTGCATAATGGCTATTAAAAAACTCCTAAAACTAATCAAGACAGTCAATATAGCTGATACCATCGCTAAAAAGCAGGGCGGTGAGAATGAGCTAATGATGATCGGTCAAGATGTCATAAAGGGATTTGATGTTGATTGGGCTTCAATGGATGAATGGAAAGAGGATATTGATAAAGGTTTAGAGTTAATCAAACCTGCGAAAGGTTCAAGGAGTGAGCCGTGGCAAGGAGCAGCGAATCATAAAACACCATTGCTAATCGAGGCAAGAATTAAATTTGGTGATAGAGCATCGGAAGAGTTGCTTGCTACTAGCAATCTAGTTAAAGCTAAAGTAATAGGAAAAGACCCAGATGATGCCAAAGCTGATAGGGTGGAGCGTGTCGAAACAGTAATGAATTGGCAATTAACTGTAGAAGCTGCAAGTTGGGTAGAAGAGCAAGAAAAGCTACTTTACAACGTAGCAGACCAAGGACATATTTTTAAGAAAACGCTATTTGATGCCTCGCTAGGTCATAATGTATCAGAGGTAATAAGCTATCCTAACTTTGCTATCAATCAAGCAACAAAAACATTAGATAGTGCATTAAGGTTTACTCAAAAAGTATTTAAAACGCCGAATGAGATTGTAGAAATGATCAATTCCGGTATTTGGCGGGATATAGATATAGAGTTTGGGGCTTTGTCCACTTCTAATGACGATAGTATAGAAAAAACAGCATCAGAAGATGATTTAACAGAATTCTTTGAACAGCAAACATTGCTTGATCTTGATGGTGATGGTTATCAAGAGCCCTATATTGTAACTGTACACGCGGCATCTGGCACTGTAATGAGGATTAAATCGCAAATATCATTAGATGGTATATTTGTTCGTGATGATGATGGGGTAACTTTATCAGTCGATAAGCTCATTTTAAAAGATGAGAATGGTGATTTTGTACTTGATGAAAATGAAGAAATACAATTAATTGAACCAGAAAAGAAACGAATCATAGTTAAAATTTCAAGAGATGAGAATCTAGTCAGTTATTCATTCTTAACTAACCCACAATCAGAGTTTTTGAGCGTTGGTTATTTCCATCTTTTAGGCTCTTATGCTCAAGGAATAAATACCACCACAAACCAACTACTTGACGCTGGAACATTAGCAAACTTGCAGACAGGTTGGCTTGCCAAGGGATTTAGAAAAAAAATGGGCGATATGAAGATGGGGCCAGGTACTTGGCATCAAACCAATTTAAGCGCCCAAGAGTTGCAAACTGGGATTTTACCTGTTCCTTTCAAAGAACCTTCGGGAACGCTGTTAAATCTAAATCAAGGTTTAATGAATGAGGCTCAAAGATTATCATCAACTACTGATCTAGGCTCAGTTCTTGGCACTAATACGCCGGCGGCTACTACACTAAGCTTAGTGCATGAACAACAGCAATCGGTTGGGGCTATAATTCTTAGAATGTATCGCTCGATGTGCAAGGAATTTGCCATTTGGTATCGTTTAAATGCAAAATTTATGGACCCAGAGCAATATATGATTTTGGTTGATGACCAAGAAGCAAATCCTTTTGTCGATTTCAATACTCAAGATATGGATATTGTACCGAGCGCAAACCCAAGGAACAGCAGCAAAATACAAAGAATACAAAAGGCCCAAGCAGAATTATCCGTCATGCCTCAAATAGAACAAACCGGAGGCAATGCTAAAGAGGTTGTAGAGTCGTATTTAGAGGCTATTGGTAGTGAGAATTTAGAGCAGATTTATCCAGAGCTTACAGAAGAGCAGCAAGTAGCAGCTCAGAAAGAGCAAGAACGACAAAAACAACTACAAGAAATGCAAGTTGTAGTTCCTTTAGAGGCTCAGGCGGCGCTAGGTCGTGCAGAGGAGCTAAAGGCTAAAGCTAGAGTGCTAGAGGCTCAGGCTAATCTAATGAAGACACAGGCAGAAACAGGGCTGACTATAGCCAAAACAGGAACAGAGAGAGCTAAAACAGAGCTGACTATAGAAAAGGCAGAGACAGAAGCCACTAAGAACGCCACAAGTATTGTGGGAACAGAGTTAGATATAGAGAAAGCAAAGCGCGAGGCTGAGCTAGTAAATATTGACAGAGGTCAAAATAATGGAAATAACCCAGAGCCAAATACAGGAATGGTTTAGTAGTCCCGTATCAAAGTACTATTTCGATACAGTCAAGGACGCAATTGAATCCTACAAATCAAAACCCCGCTACATTCCCCGCGATATCAATGGAAATATTATAACCGCGACCGCTTGCGCGTTAGAAAATGCACATATCCAAGGAGCAATTGAAGCCTTCGAGGAAATTATAAATTTAAAAGGGGAGATGATAGATGAACTTGATACCTAAAGGAGATCACATTTTAGTCAAGCTAGTTGAGGTCGAGGAAAAATCAGCGGGTGGGATTATAATGGGAACTCCTAACGAGTTAAACAGGGAGCAGGCTGGCCAATTTATAGCAAAAGTTGAGGAAATAGGGCCATTTGCATTCTCAGAATGGGAATGGGATGATTTAGACGATACCTTGCAGGCGCGTTGCAATAATTATGGCGTAAATGTTGGTGATACTGTTGTATTTCATAGATATGACGGCTTACAAATAGCTTTAGATGAGTATAAAAATCATAGATTAATACCTAGCAATTGCATCATTGGCAAACTGGAGAAATAAAATGGCAGAAGCAGAGAAAACAGAGGAATTAGGCGGCTTGGGTGAGGGTGAGGCTACCCTACTTGAAAATGATGGTCTTGATAATAATGAAGATTTAGACCTAGGCGACCAAATGCCTGATGTTGAGAGACAAGCTAGGGACCAAGGCTGGCTACCTAAGAATGAATTTAAAGGAAATCCCGACGATCATAAAAGCGCAAAGCATTATGTGGAATGGGGAGATATGAAAGGAAGTATAAAAACAATTAAAAATCAAATGACCCACCAGAAAAAAAGCTATGAAGATCAAATTGTTAATCAAAACATATTGCACAAAGCTGATACAGAAAGGCAGCTTGCAGAGGTTAAAGCTCAATTAGTAACGGCTATTGATGATGGTGATACAACAGCGGCTACAGCTTTGGCAGAAAAACAATCAGAGTTAAACATTCAAAAGAACAAGTTAGAGAATGTTCAAACTGATGCAGGGGCTAATGATGTTGAGATTATGCGATTAGAATGGGAAGCTGAAAACCAATGGTTTTTTGACCAAAATGATCCAAGGGTAGCGGCGGCTCATTCAGCCTATGATTTAGCTATTAGAAAAGGTGGAACTCCAGAAGAAGCCTTTGCAGCGGTCGATGATAGGGTGTCAAAGATGTCGGGCAAGCCTAAGATTAATCAAAACAGATTAAATCCTTCTGATACAGCTACCAGTACAGGGGGCGGGAACCGTGGAACAAAAGCTCGGAAAATAACAATGAATGATGTCACTCCTAAAGAAATGCACATGAGAGCGGCTTTCCCTGATGGAGAGTCAGGAGATAAGGTATTTTTGAAGGCCATTGAAAATAGCAGGAAAGGAGTTTAATTATGAAAAAGACAGTTAAAAATACAGTTAAAAAAGATATTACAAAAAAAACACCAAGCCCAAGCCCAAGGAAGAAGCGTGTTCCTATGAATTCAACGCAAGGAGGGGATACTACTCCAATTGAAGCGCGTGATAAAAACTTTCACTATAGGAAATGTGCGGATTATGGCAAAGGTAAAATCCAACAATACCTTGATGCTGGGTATGAATATGTTTGCCATGAGGGTACTAATGATAAAATAGTATATCCTGGGGGCCATAAACGATGGTTAATGAGAATACCTATGGATCTTTATTTAGAGGATCAGCTTGCAAAACAGCAAAAAGTCATTGATACTAATGCAAAAGCAAGGGCAGAACACGCATCTATTAAAGGTGGTGCTGTACCTGATTATATACCGGGTAAACAGTCGAACGTAATAACAACAGACGGTTTATCATAGTCTAGCCAGCGAGTTAGTCAGAACAAGGGTTTGAATCCTTCGCGCCGATAGTTAGAAAACTGTTTAGGGTGGGAAAATAGAAGCAATAGATTAGCCGTAAAGGTTGATTAAATTGCATTTGTTTTTTTATTTTAAATTATAACTATAGGAGTGTTTATTATGGCTGGCTTACGGCTTACTAAAACACAAGGCGCTTCAGGGTATACAGGAAAGGTACAAACATTTGCCTTCCTAGCTGCTGATGCAAATCAAATGGCTGTTGGTGATGCGGTTATCGTTTCTGGTACTGCTAATGCTGATGGCGTTGCGGCTATAACACGCGCAGCAGGTTCAACGGGAACTGCGGTAACAGGCGTAATTGCTGGTTTTGCTCCCGATCTATCAAACTTAGAGCTTAAAGGTCGGACTGCATCAACAGATCGATTATCACAAGTTCAAGTTGATCCAAATGCACTTTATGAAATTGAAATTGGTTCAGTTTTAGCTGTCACCGATGTAGGTGCAAATTTCTTACTTACTGCAAATGCTCCAACCGTTTCGGGTAATTCTGTTACCTCCGCGATGGTATCAGGTGCGGCAGATGCAGCGGGTCCACTTAGACTGATTGACTTAATACCCCCTACTGATGGCACAGCTTTAGGCGCTGTTGGTAATCTTGGGTTATTTAGCATAATCCGTTCACAACAAACTAACTTAACAGGAGTATAGTCATGACAGTTATAACTACTGGTAATGAAGCGCGTATGCTCCAAGAGGGCTTAAATGCCGTTTGGGGTGATGAGTATGATTCGCACGTAAAGCAATATGATAAAATCTTTGATACATACGACAGTAAAAAAGCTTTTGAGCAAGATCAACAATGGGAAGGCTTCGCGCTTGCCCCGGTCAAGCCAGAAGGTGATTCTATTGCTTATGACACTCAAACAGAGGGTATTTCTCCAAAATATCCTGCGCTTACTTATGGTAAGGGTTTTATTGTTACTGAAGAAGCGAGAGAAGATAATCTTTATGGTGTTTTCAATCGTAAAGCAGGCGCATTAGCTTTTTCAATGAATCAGACTAAAGAGGTTGTAGGTGCTAACGTGCTAAATAACGGCTTTAATCCTGCATTCACTATGCAAGACGGTGATGGACTAGCTTTATTTAGTTTGGTTCATCCGAATGGTCCTACAGATGCAGGTACTTATTCTAACCGTTTGACTGTTGATTCAGACTTAACAGAAACAGCTTTAGAGGATATGTTGATTCAGATTAACGAAGCAACCGATACCCGAGGGCTAAGAATTGCATTGGCTGGAACCCGTTTGGTAGTTCCTCCTTCGTTGATGTTTGAGGCAGAGAGAATTTTAGGCTCTACTTTGCAAAATGATACCGCAAACAATGCAATCAACGCTATGAAGACTATGCAGTCTTTACCCGGCGGTTTTACTACAAATAACTTTTTGACTGATAACGATGGTTGGTATGTAAAAACTAACGCTCGTGAAGGCATGAAGTATTTCACACGTAGAGCGGCTAAGTTTGAGCAAGATATGGATTTCGGAACTTCCAATATGGCATTTAAATCTACTGAGCGTTATAGCTACGGTTGGACAGATGCCCGAGGAATGTACGGGACTCCAGGCGCATAAAAACTGGGGGCTTCGGCCCCCTTTTTCTTTATTTTATAATGTCCTTGGTTGGTCAGTTTCGGTTCGATTCCGTTAGGCATTGGAGCAATATAATGAGAACAACTAAATACCCAAATGGCATAGAGTCCTTTCTTGTTGATAATGATGCAGAGGCTAAAAATTCAGCTTATACAGTAGTTATTACAACTGATTCAGGAAAAACTTTTACAAATGGCGAGACTGATGGAGTAGTTTTTACGCTTCCTGGAATCGAAATTGGAAATACAATCACATTTATCAATACGGCTCCTTATGGCCAAGCAGATTTAACAATAAGCCCTGATGCATCAGATGGGATAACTTACATTAATGATAGTACTGACGATAAAGATTTAATACTAACTAAATCCACCTCAAATACTGGCGATTATGTCACTCTTGCATCTTTGGATGGTGTTGTAGCTTGGCAGGTAGTTGATGTTCGTGGTGTTTGGACTAAAGAACCGTAAGGAGAGTATTAAATGGCAACTCCAGTAAATGTTGATTTTGATCTAGCAAATGCAGGGACAAAAACTATAATCTTAAATAGGTGGGGTTATCCTTCTTATTCTGCCCAAGTAAGCGCGGGAAGTGCTTTGGTTGAGGGTACACTTCAACGAGAGAACAGAGGTGAGACTCCAGTTTGGTTTACTTTAGACGATACAGCCGGAACTGCATTAACAGCAGTAACGAGCGGTATAGTCGATATTCAAAACAGCCCCTTAGAGGCAATCCGCATTACTGCAACAGGCGCTACAGTTGGCCGAGTTATGCAAACTGGCGGTTAAAATAGGGGTCAATAATGACTGATATAAATGGCGATCCTTATACGGTATTAACTAATTTATCAGTTGATAGATTATTGGTTAATGGCTCACCGGTAGCGGGAGGAGCGGCGGCGGGTCCAAATGATTCGGTACAATTTAACTTAAGTGGAAATTTCACTGGTGACGCTTCTTTTAAGTGGGATAATACTGGTAAAGTTTTATCAGTAATTGGATCCATTACAGCCACATCAATTAACGGAATATCTTTAACAACTGGCGGCTCTGTAGATGATTCGCTTAGAGGCGATGGCACATATCAAACAATCACAGCAGGAGCCGATACACAGCTACAATTTAACAACTCTGGCTCTTTGGCAGGTTCGGCCAATCTCACTTGGGACGGGCTTGTATTAGCTGTGACGGGTGGAATTACAGCCACTACATTCAATAGTATAGCTTTGACAAATGGTGGTGCAGGAAATAACTATTTAGATGATTCTGGTTCTTATTCTCCGGCCACTGCTGGTCCTGCTGGTGCAAATACTCAAGTACAATATAATGATGCTGGAACATTAGGAGCAGATGCCAATTTTACTTGGGATGGTTTTACGCTTTCAATAACAGGAGCGGTGATAGGTACAACATTTAACAGTGTTGCTTTAACCAATGGCGGGAGCGTTGTTAATTTGCTTAGAGAGGATGGTACATATAATCCTTTGGCGTGGGGAGAGATTTCAGGAACATTATCTAATCAAATTGATTTACAGGTTGAGCTAGATGCTAAAAAGAATGATTTTGCAGAAAATACAGCATTTAATAAGAACTTTGGCACTAGCGCGGGAACGGTTTTAGAGGGAAATACTGTTTTAGGTGGGGCTGTTGATAGCGTTACGGGTGATGGTGTTGGTGGTACTGCTGTTAATCCGGTGATGAGCTTTCCTGTTCCCAGTGATATCGGCTTGGGCAATGTTGACAATACAAGTGATGCAAATAAACCAGTAAGCACAGCCCAGCAAACCGCTTTAAATCTAAAGCTGAATTTATCAGGCGGCGCAATGACTGGCCCAGTTACAAGCGTTAGCAGTTGGACAGGAACATCTTTTAATGGTGTAGCTTTAACAACTGGAGGTTCAGCCACTAATTTTCTCGATGAGCAAGGAAACTACAATCCGGTATCAACATCTTCGGCATGGGGATCAATTACAGGGACTTTATCTAGTCAAACCGATTTACAAACAGCATTAGATGCAAAGTTAAATTTGAGTGGGGGCGCGATCACCGGACCTGTAACAAGTATCAGCACTTGGACAGGAACAAGTTTTAACAGCGTTGCTTTAACAACTGGAGCGGGGGCAGCAAACGCATTAACGGGAGCAGGAACTTATGTAGCTTTTGTATCTAGTGTTTCGGAAGGTGAAAATATATCAGTCGATAACACCAATCCAAGCAATCCAATAATTAATCAGATTCTACCAAAAGTTTTAAGTGATAACGCTATTGATGTTAATACAACAACAAGTTTTTCAGACAAAATAAATGATACTTTTGTGGGAAATAAAGCGGGTGATTATCGAATACATTTTGAAACAAACCAATCCTACGATTCCACAAACTCAAGTATTATATTTAGAGCGGAGATAGATGGAACCCTTCAAGGTACAAGCAATGAAGTTTTTAGAATGGAGCCGCAGGATTCAGGAGGCAATGACGGGGACGGAAGAGGGACAAGTCAAAAACATATATTCAAGCAATCATATCCTTTCACCCTTGCCGCTGACGGTGATATAGACGTTGTTTTTTCTTTTGCGGCTAGTTCTGGTGGAGTTGAAGCGGCTATGTGGAACACATCAATAACGCTGGAGAAAGTAGAAAATGTTTAAATACCCTTTTACATATTCCAATCATTTTTCAAACGGCATTAATTATAATGCGCTGCAACAAGATATTGATGAATCGCCTTTAGATTGCCAAGGGTTTCATTTTAAAAAAAGCGCGGATTCTATTTGTTTTTTATTCCCGAATGAAACTGTTTTTTCTCAAGCTATAAATGATTCTTTAGAAGAGTTAATGAATGTACATATAGGCAGCCCTTACTATATTAAAGTTGCCAAAAAAGATAAGAAACAAGAACTTAATGACTACAGGGATTCGATTCTTGTATCTGGTCTTCCTTATAATTCACCGCCTCTACCATCGGAGCTATATTATCAAGCCGATAGAGAAACAAGAACCGATTTGGGAACTGTTATATCAAACGGAAAAGATGTGGAGGAAATTAACGGTCCCGGTAGTTTTACTCATGAGTGGTGGTCAGTAGATAATATTGAACATAATTTTACTTTGAGCCAATTAAAAGGACTTAGGCTTACATTATCTGAGCCTGTAAGGAATATTTACAAAACTTGTAGATATCATAAGGATATGGTTTCTCTTTTAGAAGATGCGGAATCTATTAATAATTATGACTATTCGGGAGAATGGACAAATGCGCTACCATAATAAAAATGGTGAATTCTAATGTATCGCCGCGAAAGCTTCTGTGGTCCCGCAGGGGATGGAGTTATATCACAGTTTTTTTCGTGGATGATGGGAAAAGTTTTAAAATGGATGGGGCTAAATTTTGAAAAGTCTTGTCAAAACCATGATATCGATTGGGATAATGGCCCCAATACTAAAGATGATATAAAGTTTGCTTTGAGTGTTTATGAAGAAGCAAAAGAACAACAGGGATCGAGTGTTGCATGGATAGCATCAATTTTTGGCTTTTTGCTGGTTCGTTCAACAGCAATTGTTTATAAATTAATAGGTTAATAGAATGTTAGATTTAGAAGAAAACGAAAAACAAACGATCATAAACTTATTAAATGAGGCATCTAAAACTATAGGTGTTGATAATGAAGAAGCATTTATACATATTTGCAATATTGTAAGGAAAATAAAAACTTCTTCTGATGAGGTATAAATTATGACTGCTGGATTATTAAAACCACAGCCTGGACTACATCAATTAATTGATGATGTTGGAGGTCGTAAAATACGATCAGATAAGGTTAGGATTACTTGGGATGGGATTGTAACTGATAATTTGGATTGGGACCCTAAACATCCACAGTTAGAGCTAAGGGCTCGATCTGAGAGGATTGGCGTAAAGCCTACAAGAGTAAGGCCCAAAGTTAAATTTGTTACTTCAGTAGACCCTAATAGTTTAAACGGAAAAATATAATGGCTACAAGCGGCTCTATAGATTTCAATATTACAGCGGATAAAATAATTCGTAAGGCTTTAGCTCTGATTGCAGAACGAGCGGCAGAAATACCTCTGACAAACAACGAGATATCAGACGGGTTAGAATCGCTTAATATAATGGTTAAAAATTGGCAATCTCAAGGGCTGCATTTATGGAAAAGAGCAGAGGGGGTGTTATTTTTAGATGCCGGCATTTCTTCATATTTGTTAGGACCAGATGGAGCGGAGGCTACTTTAGAAGACGATTTTATTAACACTGAATTAAATTCATTGGCAATAGCAACGGATACTGTTTTAGTGGTTGCGAATACAGCTAACATGACAGCGGGTGATTTTATAGGGATTGAGCTGGATGATGGGACAAGACAATGGACAACTATAGTAACTGTTGATTCACCTACTGGATTAACTATTACAGACCCATTAACAGATTCGGCGGCAATTGATAATAGTATATTTACATATACAACTATTTTAGAAAGACCCCTAAGAATAGAGGATGCAAGGCGAACAAGATTAGATTCTAATACTGAGGTTCCATTAAACAAATGGGCAAGGCAAGAATATTTTGCTCAAACAAATAAAACATCTCAAGGAACGCCGACTAACTTTTATTATCAGCCAACATTAGAAAATGGCCAAATTTACATATGGCAGACATCCGATAGTGTGAGGCAGGTTTTAAAGTTCACATTTCAGCAAACTATAGAGGATTTTGATACGACATCAAATACCCCTGATTTCCCTATTGAATGGGCTCAACCTTTGATATGGGGTTTGGCTTCAATGATTGGGCCAGAATATGACGCGCCATTGGATAAGTTAGATAGAATAGATGTTAAGGCGGCTAAATTTTTAGAAGATATATTAGGTTGGGATGAAGAGATAACAAGTTTAAATATACAGCCAAATTTTAGAGGCTCTTAATGGCTAGAATATCGGTAGATATAGCAAATGGATGGTATGAATCATTTTCTCCACAGTTGGCAGATTTAGTTTGTGTTAATTTGCGTCCTGTAGTGCCTGAATCTCCAGCTTATAGCCCTACAGCATTGCGTTCAACGGATGGAATAAGAGAGGAAGTTGACACTTTATTAGATACTAGTAGAGGCGCTATAGAGGCCCAAGGCTTGCCATATTTCGTGCAAGAAAATTCATTTATTAGCGTTGATTCATTGGGAATTGTTACTAATTATGGAACTATTACAGGCAGCGGTCGGGTTAAGATGGCAGCAAGTAGAACTATCATATGGATAGTTGTTCCAGATGGTAATTCTTATTATTTTGATATATCTACTAGCACACTAAATTTAAACTTAGACCCTAATTTTTTAGGCCCTGCAATTGATGTTAAATTTAAAGATAGTTTCTTTGTATTTTGCACTGAAAGCATAATTTTTAATGCAAATTTAGATGGTATAACTTTTACACCGACCGATTTTGGAACTGCAGAAGTAGACCCAGATATAATAAATGCATTAGAGGTTAGTAATGGGCAGCTATATGCTTTAGGAACTGAGACAATTCAACCTTATCAAACTGTTGGCGGTTCAGGATTCCCATTTGCTACCATCCCCACAGGAACGGTTGAGAGAGGGTTGGCGGCTCGGTTTGGAGTTGTCAAAGCTAATAATACTTTTTATTTTATGGGTGGTGGCGATCAACAAGAGGTGTCTATTTGGCAATTTACTGGAAATGGAGCAATTAAGGTTTCTACGCCAGCAATTGATCATTTTATGCAAGATTTGGGAGATACAGAAATAAAAGGAGTATTTGCTTGGAGCTATCAAACTGAGGGCGAGGAGTATGTAGGCTTTACATTTTCAAATAGAACCTTTGTATATCAAGTAACGGCTTCACAAAGAAAAGGGAGGTCTATCTGGCATGAGAGGCAAACAGAAGGAACAAGATGGAGAGCTAATACAGTTGTCAGAGCGTTCAATCAAATATATGTAGGAGATGAGCGAACAGGAAAAATAGGAATTATAGACCCAAATATATATACAGAGTATGGCGACACATTGACAAGAGAGTTTACAACACAGCCCTTCAATTTTGAAGGCGCGCCAGTTTTTGTAAATGAATATGAAATGGTTATGGCTTCGGGTGTTGGTAATGCTTTAAGCACTAATCCAGTAGTTCAGCATTCATATTCAGGAAACGGTTTAAATTTCACGCCAACTCTACCTAGAGAAATGGGTGAGGTTGGTAATTATGGCCGGAGAATAGTATGGCAAAGAATGGGCAAAATCGAGAGGAACAGAGTTTTAAAGTTCCAAACACATGAGCCCGTTGAGACAACATTCTTTAGATTAGAGGCTAAGGTTAAAAATGCCTCTTAATTTCATGCAGCGTGGAGAGCGTTGGCTAAAAGAAGATGGGACACCAACAGACAGATTTGCCGAATTAATAGAAGAATTAATAAGGGAAGTGGGAAGCATGACAACTAATGCAAAACTAATAGCGATAAGGCCAGTTGATGCCGCTATTACAAAAGTTTATACATCACCAACATCTCAAGAGGGGGGTAGGGGAACAATTATAACGCAATTTAGTGCAACTGATCCCTTGGGCGCTGAAGTATATGACGTTTATATAGGTTCGGTCGCTGATAGCACAACTAAAGTAATAGAAGGCGAAACAGCCCCAGCTAATGGTATAGCGCCAAGCTCACTAATAAATCAATTAGTTATGCCAGGTGATTCTATATTTGTGCAGGCTGGAGCAGGTAACACCATAGTTTTTTATGCATCGGGAACTGAGAGAAGATGAATTTAGAAATCACTAGAGATTCAGAGATCATCAAAAAAGTTATGACTGATAGTGATATTTGGTCAAAAATCAGTATTGATAATGTAGAAAAGTCTGATTTTAATCCTGAAATACCTGCAAATATCATATTTTTAGCGGCATTTGTTAGTGATGTGATAGGATTGCATATGTTCACAAGTTATAAAAATGGTGTTCTTTATCACCCTATGTTATTAAAACCTTACAGAAAAGATTATGGAAGGGAGTTTTTCAGTAATGGTATTAAGTGGTTTTTCGACAATACAGATAATGATTCTTTAGGAGCTGAAATACCTATAAGCCATAAATCAACTATTAATTTAGCAAAACATCTTAATTTTAAAGATTTAGGTATTAGAAAGAATGGGATTTTAAAGAATGGCAATTATTTAGATTTGCAAATTTTGAGGTTAGAAAAATGGGCGGCATAGCAGATATTTTTACAGGTGGTCCCGATATCCCTAGTTTAGGTCCAGCTAGGCAAGTTGAGTTACAAGAGTTTGGCGGTCAAATAGCGCCTACTGCAATTCCTGAAAGTTTTGGTGGTCAAGGTATTGCAACGGCTATAGGAGAAGGGGCTCAACTTCAAGGGCAAGCTTTACAAGATGCAATAGCTCAACAGCAGGCAGGATTTCAAGGGGCTCAAGACATATTTGGCCAGACACAGGCCCAGTTTGATCCTTTTATTTCTGGTGGTACATCGGCATTTCAAGAGCAAGCGGCTTTAAGTGGGGCTTTAGGTCCACAGGCCCAGCAACAAGCCGTTTCTAATATTCAGGTTTCCCCCGGACAGCAATTTTTAAGAGATCGAGCCCAAAAAGCTCTACAAAGAACCGCAGCGGCGCGGGGTGATTTGGGTGGAGGTCGAACGGCTCTAGGATTGCAGGAGCAGGCTATTGGTTTTGGGATGCAAGATTTAGAGAATCAATTTAATAGATTGGGGCAAGTATCTCAAGCTGGGCAGAACTTTCTAGGTCAACAGGCAGGATTAGGACAGAACTTAGCTCAACAAGGGCTAGGGGTTTCTTCTAATATTGCCAATGCACTAGCACAGCAAGGACAAGTAGGCTCAGAGGCGCTTACAGGGGCCGCAGGCGCATTAAGTCAGGAGCAGTTACAGCAATTTGCAGCCCTTCAAAATCAACATACACAACAAGCACAGCAACAAGCGTTTGAGAATCAATTCAATTTAGGACAGCAGGGGATTGATTTGCAGAATGTTGGAAATCAAATGGATGTTGATAGAGCTAATTTTGCTATTGCCCAACAAAATGCAGCAAACGCTCAAGCAGGTTTAGGCAATGTCATAGGCTTAGGTGGAACGGCTCTAGGTTTTGCAATGGGAGGCCCATTAGGAGCGGCGGCTGCGAGTGGTGTACCATCGGGCTTAGGTGTTGGAGTTGGCCCTAATCTATTTCAACCACCATCTAACCCGTTTGCAGGAGTTGGCTCTAATCTATTTCAACCACCATCTAACCCGTTTGCAATTAATCCACAAGCAAACACAAATTAAAGTTTTGCATAGAGGTTTATCATGGTAGCAAGTTTAACAGGTGAATTGGGAGCGGGGCTTAGATTAGGTCAGGGCTTAGGTCAAATGGCATCTCAAAGGCAGCAGCAAAGGCTAGGCGCTCAACAGCAAGAGCTATTAGGAGGACTGCGTAGGCAGTCTTTAGGATTGGGTGGTGCTACACCTCAACAACAACAACAAGCATCACTTGAATTATTATCTGCTGATCCAGTAGGTTCTAAAAAATTCTTTGATAGCTTTAGCTCATTAACTACCCGAGATCAGGAATTAACCAAAGAGAGAAACAGTAAAATAGGTTTAGCAGGTTCTAATTTGTTGCAATTTGATGATAGCCAGTTAAATGCAGCTACTTTACAGGCGGCTAGAGCCTTTGCTAATTCAGGTGATGAAGATTCTGCTAATAGGGCCTTGCAGCTCTCTCAATTACCACCAGAAGAGCTTAGGCCGAGATTAGAGGCTTTAACTACTCAATCTCGTGATATCGAGCAAGTTATTGCTAGTGGTGAGAAGAAAGCTAAATCACTGGTTGATCAAAGCCAAAAAGAATTAGATAACGACATTAAGAAGTCTAAAGATGATTTCGATAAAATTGATAAGTTAAGAAAGGGAGTACTTTCAATAAGTAAGGAGTTTACTAAAGTTAGAGATGCTAACAACAGAATCGAGGCTATTTTTGATACAAATAAAAATCCTAAAATATCTGCTGATTTTGCTGCATTAGCTAGGTCTAATCCTAACGCTATTAAGGACTTAACCGATAGCACAGAGGCTTTTGGTGATATGGCTCTGATATTTAACTTTATGAAGATGCTTGATCCAGGTTCAACAGTTCGAGAGGGTGAATTTGCGACTGCTGCCAATACTGGTGGTGCTGATGAGAAGCTTATTAACTTTTATAATAACGCCTTGAAAGGTACTCGATTAACCGAAGCTCAAAGGGCTGGTCTAAGGTCTCAGGCTACTGGTTTATTCGGTAAAGCTAAAACTCAAAATGATAAAGATTTGAAAAGGTTTAGAAATAGCGCTGAAGCTTTTGGGCTTCCACAAGATCAGATATTCGAGACAGTTGATGATCTTTCTAGTGTATCTGAAGAAGAATTAATTAAAGCGGCTCAAGGTGGTTAATCATGGCTAATGGTATATCCCCAGAAGCGGCACGAGCTGAATTAGCTAGAAGAAAGGGTATAAACCCTGATGCTGCTCGTGCTGAGTTGGAAAGAAGAGGTATTGCTATTCCAGACGCTGCTCCTGTTGTTGCTCCTGCTCCACAACCAGAGGCTGGTTTTTTTGAATCACTTCAAGAAAGCGTCACTGGCTCCCAAAGGCAAGCGGCACTTCCTGAAGATGTTCAACAATTACCAGAACTAGGTAGCTTAACAAGCCCTGTTTCCACTGGTGAGTTTGGTAGTGATATTCAAATTGCTGCTGGACTTTTAACAAGTTTCGACCCTAAAGCAAGAATGGATATTATCCGTGATGCTGTTCCCGGTGTTGAGTTTGAGCAGGTAAATGATACTACTGTCGTTAAACTTCCTAATGGCCAGCAAGCGGTTTTAAATGCCCCCGGCTTAAGTCAATCAGATATTGTTAGCGGTATTGCTCAGGTTTTAGCATTTAGCCCAGCTGGAAGGATAGGAGCTTTAGGTAGAAATTTAGCACAAAGAGTAGGTTTAGGCGCTGTTACTTCTGGAGCTACAGAGGCTGCCTTGCAAGGAGCTTCTAAAGCATTAGGTAGCGAACAAGAAATTGATAAAGTCCAGATTGCCACGGCTGCTGGATTAGGACCTGTGGCAGAATTAGGGACAGCTGCCGTTACTGGTGGTAAACGATTGGTAGAAGCTTCAAAACAAGCGATCCCTGAACAGGTTGCTAATGCTTTGGATAAAGGGCTTGTATTTACTTCTGATTTATTTGAGCCTGATAGCTTTCTTGGTGCTAATTTACAGAGATTGGCTGAAAAAATACCTGTTATTGGGACAGGGCCTATTAGAAGCATTCAACAGAATGAAAGGGTGCAAGCTGTAAGAGATTTGGCTGGTGAGTTTGATGTTGATATTGACTCATCATTTGAAGAAGACATTATATCATCTGCGACTAAGGTATTTGAAGGCGCTCAAAAAAGGGCTAAAACCTTTAGAAAAGATGCTGTTAAAGAGCTTGTTAAGGGTGGGGAAGTTGATGTTAATAACGCCAAAGCGGTTGTTGCTGATGAGATAGCCAAGCAAAAAGGTTTAGGTGATAGAGCAAGTCAACCTTTGATTAAATCTCTAGAATCGATTGAGAAAGAATTATCTGGTGATTTTAAGCGTATTGGTGATATTAGAACGACTATTCACAATGAGATTTCTGATATAAACAAGCCTAATAATGTGCTTCCATCGTCTGCGGAAGCCATATTGAATAATGTTAGAAGTGCTATTACTTCTGATATGAAAAGCTTTGCTGGTGATTTTTCTAAACAAGCCAGAGAAGAGGGTGATAAATTAGGTGCCAAGGCACTATCTAAATGGAATGCATCAAACCGTATTTTTGCAGATGGTTTTCAAAAGGCCAAAGATACCCAGCTTAAAAAGGTTCTATCTAAAGGTGAAGCAACTCCCGAGGTTGTTTTGACGACTATTCGTGGTGGTAAGGTTTCGGACCTTAACCGACTTAACACGAATCTAGATGCTGGCGGCAAACAAGCGGTTAGGCAAACTATTATTCGTGATGCCCTCGATAAAGCCACAAAAGGTGGTGTGGAGGAAGTAAATCCTACTATATTCATCAATGAGCTAAACCGTAAAAATAACAGGAAAGCCACTAAGGTATTCTTTAAGGGCAATGCCGGGAAAGAGCTTGAAGGTTTAAAATTGTTTTTGAACTCAACTAAAAGAGCTCAACAGGCTGGTACATTAACGCCAACAGGTCAAGAATTATTGGCTCCTGCTACTGGTATTTTGCTGGGTGTTTCTGCTCCAGTTTCGGCTCCAGTTTTGGGTACCATAGCGGGTGGTGCAAGAATATTTGAAAGCCCGACAGTTAGAGATTTAATGATTAAATTAGGGCAGACTAGTTCTAAAGAAGGTAAAGAGAAATTGATTAGAAAGCTTCAGCCTTTGATTTTAGAGGAATCACGACGACTTAATGCAGAGGATAAATAGTAATAATCTTGGGCAATGCAGGCCATACAAAGCACCCAAAAAGCTAGCATCATGTAGAAGTTTTCATGGTAAAAGGCCACAGCTAGACAGAATAGAGTTGAGAGTATTATTGAGTTGAATATTTTATCCATTAACGAAGTATAACCATAAAATAGAGTAAGTAAAATGGCAGGAAAATACACAGATACACATCCACAATTTACCGTCTTTGTAAATGGTAGTTTTGCGCCAGCCGCAGATGGTGAGGTCGAGTTTTTCACGGTTGGGAATACTGGTATTGGTAATAGGAAGGATACTTATTCTGATCCAGCATTAACCATTCCAAACCCTAATCCAGTTCCTTTAGATGGTTTTGGTCGGAGTATCAACCCTATATTTCTTTTAGGCAGTTATAATACAGTAATTCGTGATTCTGAAGGAAATCAGTTAGATGAGGTTGATAATGTGTCTGGCCCGACTGATGCAGAGGGAGTTCCTTCTCAGGTTGTAGATTTAGCGGCTGATTTAAAGCCAATAGATACTACAGATTTCCAATCGGTTTATGTTTTAGGTACAACAGTAATAGGTGATGGTGGTCAGGGGCATTTCTATTTTAGTTCAACTTCAACAGAATCAGATAATGGAGTTGATATTATAGAGCCTGATGTAGGTGGTGGACGCTGGCTTTTACAAAATAATGCTCATAATTCAATTTATAGCCAAGATGCATCGGGAACAACAGATGTATTTACAATAGCACCTACGCCGGGAGTAATCGATTTAGATGGATCAAGGGTTTATTTTGTGCGGAGCTTAGGGCCAAATACTTTAAGCTCTCCGACTTTCCAAGTAGGAACATCGGCTGCTAAAAACTTAAGAAGGCATGATGTTGCAGTACTTCAGATTGGGGATACTGGTCCGTCAGGTTATGAGATGATTTTAAAACTAAGGACTAACGAATCGGCTTATACCTTTTTAAATCCTTACATTAATATTGATGGCCAATTTCTAGTAAATTCAATTAATGCTGATAAGTTGGTAAATCAGACCGTTGATACATTACAATTAACAAATGGAGCGGCCACAAATTTAAAATTAGATAATATGGGCGCATCTACAGTTAAAGCAAATTTATCAGGAGGCTCAGCCGTACCTAGCGATGAACCTTTAACAACTTTCAAATCTGCGTTAAATATAACAGCCGGGGATGTTTCTGGACTTGGCCCCTTTGCCCCATCAACTAAAACTACTATTGTAAATACAGACCTTGTTAATAATAATATTAATTATGAAAAATTAGTTAATCTTACTGGACCGGGGGTGTTAGGTAGAAATTCTGCTGGGTCCGTTACAGAGCTTCTGCTTCAGACAAACATGGTTAATAGTGATGCTATAACTTATGACAAGATTCAAAATGTAGTTAATGATCAAAGGATTTTAGGAAATGTAGCTGGAGCAGGTGGTATTGTTAGTGAATTGACTCTTCAGAATATATTAACTTTTCTTGGTGTTTCTGGATCAGTAGCAGCGGAGTCTATAAATATTGTTATACCAATAACGGATTCAGTTAGTATTAGGATATCGGGAGGTCATCAAGATATCAATTTAACTGACACTGTAAATTTCCCAACAACTTTCGGGGCTGTACCTATAGTGATGTTTCAATTATTAGGCTCTGGCGATAACATTATGACGGACACAGTGACTACTACAGGTTTTGGAACTGCAAGCGCAAGCGTATCTCTTAGACCAATTTATTATTTAGCAATTGGCTTGGCTTAATAATTATAAATAATTTAGATTCTTAGGAGTATTAAAATGGCACGATCAAATTACACAAAATTATATGTTGGAGAAGATTATAATTCTGCTCCTGAAACTGAATCAGATATTGAGTGTAAAGTTTTTAGAAATACGCCTATAACTACGGTTCAGAGAGATGCTTTAACGGCTGAAGCTGGCATGGAAATATATAATTCAGATTCTAATCAATTTGAATTTTATAATGGTACTGTTTGGGGGGCTTCTTAATGCCTAGGACTAACTTTACAAAGCTTGGGATAGTAGGAACAAATGAAACAAGTTCAGATATTGAGCTAATCGTTAAGCAATATCAGCCCATACCCGAGACAGAGAGAGATTCTTTATCTGCTGTTGATGGTATGAAAATATACAATTCAGATACAAATACCCTGCAAGGTTATATTAATGGCTCTTGGGATGCCGCTATTCTATGCACAATGCTAGACTTGGCGAACGCTGGGCCACCTCCAACCAATGCAACTGTGGTCTATGACCCTGCGCCGAATACGAATAGAATGTCAATCACACGCATAGCAGCGGGAGGGGCTTCTTCTGCTTTTGGTGCGGATGTTGTAAATACGTTTGATCTTACTGGCTCGGTTCCTGTTGTTTTCTCTGTTAGTTGTCCTATGCCTAGTGTCTTAAATGATGGTGGTGCTTGCGGTTTAGCTATATTTGATTCAGTTGGGTTCACTGTGATCCAAGGTATTTCTTTCCATTTTGGCACAGGTTCAAATGGTCAGTTTAAAGACCCTAACGGAACGCCCATAAGTGCTGCTAATATAGCTTATCCAACGACCCCTAAATACAAACTTCAAATTGAAGTACACGAAGACGGAAGCGCAACATACTCTGATAACAACGGGCAATCAGGGTCACTCAGTAGTTCCGGCTCATTTACAGGTATAACATCAGCCCTAAGTACGTTTGGTGATGCCCCTGCTACGGCTGGAGGTTCAGTAGAACTTACATTAAATGGCGGCTCTGAGGCAATGCCTTTGCCGCTGACAGACCCTACCGCAGAAACTTGGTGTAATTTAACGCCAGTGGTTCAAGTACCTGAATATAAATTATTTGAAGTAAACCCGCCAGATTTAACGGTTTCATTAAGCAATTCAGATCGAACAATAAATGTTGTTAGTGACAATATCAACGATTCTGATTATTTTTATTCTGCTGGTTGGCCCGTTTCGCTTATACCCATCACACAAGAAAACCCAAACGGCAATACTTTTGAATTTGAAGTAAATCAAAACACTACGAGCATAGGTTCTTTGTTGTTATTAGTAACATCTCAAACTGTATTAAGTACTCAACACATCATGGCATTTTCTGATACATCAAACGATAAATACCACATGAGCATAGATGGCGGTTTATTAATGACTACGCCTATAGCAGCGGGGGACGTGGTTGCTATGCAAGTTTTTGATAACGGCGCGGCGGCTTCAGATATCGGCTTTGTGTTTGCCCCTTCTGGCGGCACTCCTTTTGTGCTTGATACCTTTAGCGCAAGAGCTATTGATAAATTTACATTCGCTGCTGCAAGAACAGGGGGTTTTCCGGAGGCAATATCTAATGATCTGAGCATGACTTTCAATGGCAAAGAAGCTGATTACAGTTTTTCTAATTATCGGTCCGGCTCTGTAGATTACGAAGGCGACCCAATGCCAAGCAAAGTTTCACCATATACGAGAGTAGCAACTTGGTATGATCTTACATTTAATGTAAATCACAACACAGCGGGAATGACCGCAATAGTCAGCGGAGGTGGAAAAACATTAACATGCACTAGCTCAACTGCTGTTATGATTCAGGCTAGAGCTACATGCTCATCAGGAATTAAACCTAATACTGGTGTGGTTGCTGCTATGATGGGTATAACAACAGCCGATGCGTCAGGAACAGCACCAGAATTTAAGCTGACTGGGCTAGGTAATTCAACAATAGAAGTAGGTCATATAAGAATAGTCAGTGACGGTACAGATATAATACTAAGCATAAGAATACATAACACAACGACTGACACAGTTATAGCCTCTTCTACATCATTCAGTAGCGGTGATGTCGTGAGTCTTGAGCTTGATACCGTTGCACTTACTGCAAAAGGAATATATTTTGATGGTGTAACTGTCCATTCTACTGCTGCGGTCAGTTATGACGGGACTGGCGGCGAAGCTAAGACACTTTATCTACCCGCCGGAGGGGTAGAAGACTTACAGATAGGTGAGTTTTGTGTATTAGAAAATCAAAACTTAAACACAGATATGAACGCGACAGTTAAAGCAGCACTAACAGCCGGAGCTGTTGATATTTTAGGAAACACCATATGATTTTAATTATAAAAAAAACTAAAGAATACCCTTTAGAAATCGCTATACCTATACTTGAAGAGGATGGAAGACCAAAAGATAACTCTTTGGCCATACGAGTTTTTGACGATCCAGAAAATTACAAAGACAAATATGAGATATTATGAGTTTTGATGCTTTAAATGAGCTAATAGCCCCTTTAATAGCCTTTGTCGCTTCAATGACTGCCTTGGGTGGTGTTGTGGCGTATTTAAAGAAAAACATGAATCAAGGTATGGCTACAAAAACGGAGCTGTCAGAGGGGTTAGAGAGCGTTAAAAAGTCTAATCAGAATTATACAGATATTAAGCTTGAAGACTTGGATAAAGATCTGGATGAAAAAGATTCATCAAATAAAAAATGGCTTGGTACTATTCAAGATAAGCTGGAAACGGCGAAAGAAGATATCAAGGGTTTAGAAACGGCTATCGATTTTTTAAAAAAATAGGTTTTATATGGACATCACAGGAAAAAGAAAAATCATAATGATGGGTATATCATATTCTTGCGTTTCTATATTGACGCTTGCTTATATATTTGTGATGGCTCATCTAAAATTAGAGCCCTCATCTACTGTTTTGATGGTTATTTTCGGCATTCTTGGCGGTGGTCATATGACAGCAAACCAGGCGAACAGCCACGAACATAAGAAAAATGTTTAATCAATACAAGATATATATATTGCTTGGTGCATTTGCGGCATCAAACTTATTTACAGCTTGGGCAACGTATCAAGTACAATCAGGGAAAAACGCTAAAAAGGAAATTCAAGTAATAATTGAAAAGGTTGATAATCACAATGAGGATATCATCACACTGGCGAAACATTCAGAAACAATTGCAAAAATGGAGAGAGAGTTTGAGCGGTCGATTCGCGCTATTCCTCGGGTTAATACTATTAATAATTGCTCTGTTGATGAATTCAAGCGGGTGTACAACGAAGCCAACCGAGCTGCTAATTCAATGTCTATCAAGGACTGAGGGGCGTGTGTGTAAGGATTTAGTTGATTGGACGGATGATGGAAGTGCATTTATTGAAAATGCTTCTAGTTATTATGAGTGTAAATCTTTGCTTTTGATGGCTCAAGAAGACATTAAGCAATGCAATGATTAGCCTTTTAGCTTTTCTCTAATAAGTATCAATGTATATATTCCGGCTAATGTAGAGACAATTAGCGGCATAAATACATGCAGAGAGGTATAATCAACGGCGCAACTTTGAGATGTAACGTAAATGGCTGAGGCTGGTCCCGATCCTACAGCCAAACCTTTAAGGGTCGCTGTCCCTTCGATTGCGTTTTGATGGTCCATGTTTAAAAAACCCTCTGTAGATGTGGATAGTTATTGAAGCGAATAAATAAATGCCTAGAGAGATATTCCCTAATTCGCTTAAAATTATCTGTGACATATCCATCAAGCAACCTTGTAGGCATTGCTAACAGTACGGTTATCTCAGCTATCGTTGTGAGATATGTTGCACGTTCGTATAAATCAAAGCCTGAATCAATTTCTAAATAACTAAAATTGATCATACCTAAGATGTTGATAAATATACATGATGTCATAATGCCACATATTACCATAGACCAATTCCTTTGTGAATTTTGCAAGCAAACAAGGATTATTATGGCGGGGGGAATAATTGCCATAAGGTAGAAGTTTATTCCTTGAAAATCAGTAAAACAGTTGAGTAAATTCACCCAAAAAAAGAGGGAGGCTATATCTGCCTTTCTTTCATCGTTAGAGTTGATAATAAAAAGAATAAAAAAAATAGAGGCAAATAAGAGCATTATTTCCTTTTTGACTTGCTAGATTTAGCGGTTTTTTTAGTTTTCTTGCTCTTTCTTGGTGCTTTCTTGCCATTATTCATTGACATTTAACATCTCCTTATGATTGATTTATATAATTGTAACAATAATAAATATAATATTATATATTTAATCGACCACCTCTTTTGTTTTTTTTGTTTTATAAAAAATCAAGAGCATAACTAGCATAAAGAGCTTCATCAAGAGCATTACGAGCATCAAGAACTTTATCACAAGCTTCATCAAGAGCATGATCAGCTTTATCATAATCAGCACGAGCTTTATCACGAGCATCAAGAGCATCATTAGCTTTATCACGAGTTTTATTAAGAGTATCGTGAAGTTTTTCTATTTCTGTCTGCATAATTAATTCTCCTTATCTATGTTTTGCATTACATCCAGCATTCTTATGTGATCGTAAGGCGAATCAAGCGCATCACACAAAGCCTCTTCTAGCCGTATAATTGAGTCAGTGTCGGTGGTTGCAAAGCTGCCATCTTCAGTACAAACATCACCAGCTCTATACTCGCAAACTAATACAGCCTGTTTTAAAACCTCTTTTACTTTTTTCTGTAACTGCTCTAACTCTTTTTTAGGAGTATACATTTCTCCATTGTGGTATATATCAACCATAATCATTCACCTTATTTGTTAAGCGCTCAATCTATCCATGAATTTTGTAGAACCTTAAACCCACCAAAATAGCCTTTAGCTTTTTCAATGTCGTTTTCGTCTAGCGCCTGCTCAATCAGCTCAAGCCTAAAAATCTCGTGATCCAAAGACCATGCCCTACAATAATCACTTTGAGCCGCACCTCTCATGGCTTTTAGGCTTTCTGGTGTGTCGATTTTAAAAACTAAAGTTACGTATTTATTCATAATTAATTCACCTTATCTTTTATGTGTATAAGTATTTCTTGATAAAATCACTTGCCTTTCTTATATCGTCAAATTCTTTTATTGTTTCAGTGAACCAGTAAGCATAAATTACAGCGCAAAACTTTTTATCCCCCATCCACATATAAGCCTCTATCCAATAATCAGATACACCACTTTTCTTTTTAGGTGTTGCATCTCTTATGATTCGCTTTTTGAGAAAATGGTAGTCAGCTATACCTTCTTGTATAGTCTCAATTTTTAATGTGCTCATCATTCATTCTCCTTATCTGTTAAGCCTTTTTAGTTCTCGCTCAATGTTTGCCATCCAATCATCTAACTGCTTCATATGCTGCTTATGTGCTTTGATGGCTTTATGCTTGCACTGCCATATATGCCGTATTTGGCTTTCCATTTGATACGGCATTAATCTCTCTCGCTCGTCAATCGGCAATTCATTCCACAATGAATCATGTTCGTTTGGTGGCTTTTTCATAATCAATTCACCTTATCTGTTAAGCGTGTGGTTCCACTCTTTTAAACTGCAATACATTATCCGGCTTTTCCGGTGCTTCTGTCATAGCTAGGACAATTAAGGCGGGAGATATTGCCGCAAGTATTATTAAGTTCTTCATACATTACCTTTACTTGTTATGGTGTAGGGGTTAACTCTTCTTTAGCGCACCTTTTAATATCTTCCATAGCCTTTTCATCGGTTTCAAAAAACCTTGGGGGTGAAACTTTTATCTCAGATGATGCGTTATAAATTTGCAAGGCAGCAAATCCAGTAGAAGTTTTACGTTCTAATTCCTTACCTTCTCTCCCTGCTAAATTAACCACCCATCCTGCTCGGCAATGCGTGGTTTCACATGTATGCCATGTGGACATATCCAAGGCGTTATCTTGTGATACAACCTCTAATACTTGGTTATGGATATTTTCTATTTTTGGGATTTTCATTCCTGCTTTTTTGTCGCCTGTTTGGCCAGAGCAGCGATAGCAGTCAAAGCAGTCAAAGCAGTCAGAGCAGTCAAAGCAGTCAGAGCAGTCAAAGCAGTCAGAGCAGTGAGAGCAGTCAGAGCAGTCAGAGCAGTCAGAGCAGTGAGAGCAGTCAGAGCAGTCATAGCAGCCATAGCAGTCAAAGCAGTCAGAGCAGCCATAGCAGCCATAGCAGTTCCAGCAAGCTTTATTTGTTAAGTTGTCCTTTTCAAAGTTCGGGTGCAATTCTGCAAACTCCTTACTAACACCATTTTCGTTTCTATCTTCTCTTTTTAAGAAGTCTTTATAGTTTTCATAAATTTTAGTTTTCATACATTACCTTTTAGGTTGATTTAGTTCTACGTTTCCCCTTACAACACCCTCTTATTAATGCTTCTAACAATTACATATTTACCAACATACCTAGAAGCAAGATTACTGCTTGTTTGTTTGTTGCCAAATAGTTCAGATAGTTCTCTTGCTTGTCCGATTGCTTGTCCGATTGTTAAATCATCAATATTCATTGTGTACCCCTTTTTTATTTATAAATAGTAAATATCATTAATGAGCCTCTACACTTAAAAGTACCTTTAGCACTGTATAAACCTTGAGCTATGAGCTTTTCTCTTAGTTCTCGATATGAACTAGCTGTTATCTTTATCATTGTATTCTCCTAATACCATCACCATTCCTTCTCTAACAAGCTGCGAGAAGGTTTTACCTGTTTTACGTGCTAGCGCCTTAACTTTAAGTATCAAGCTCCTAGGCGCTCTTACGTCCATTTTAACGGCTCTTTCTTCTTCTGATACTTTCATTAATACCTCTTTTATTTTCGTGTCATACTTTTTTTAAATAAGGTAATTGCTTACTTTATTTAGTTTTAGTTTAATACTGAATTTCAACCGCAGGTTTTTTGTTTTTGTAACTTCTCATTACTGCGTTTTTTTTGACATCTAAAAATATTTTATTGTTGTTTTCCCCGAAATTTGATTTCATAAGATTTTTTTCTTCTTGCAAAATGTTCAAAATTTCGTTGCTAATATATACTCGCTCCATGTCGTTTTTAACCCATTCTTTTCCACCTAGATCTATAATTTTGCTTTTTAAATCATCCATTTTGTTTTCCCCTTTGTTTGTATGGTTCCTATTGTACGCACATTATAGTATTTGTACACACAAACTATATACCAATATCTTATAAAAACTACTTTCTGCCTATGAAATGGTTATAAGCATTCTTGATAGCTTCAGACTCGGAGCTAAACATTCCTAGCGGCTTGGCTGTAGGGCTAAATACATGATACAAAACTCCTTTTACCTGCCCTATCGAATAGCCTTCAGCTAATACTTTTTTATACTTATTCTCAGTTTCGGGAGTCATGACGCTTTTTTAATATCCTTGCTTTTTTGTTAAATATCCTTTTTACCCTTTCACAGTAAACACGATCAAACTTTTTATAAGCGTTGTTAGTCTCGATTGCCTCAACCTTTTCTAGCCCTATTCGCTTAATTAATCGAGGTCTATATTCTACGATATTTCCCGATAAGTAACGATTACAGTGCTTACATTGCTTATGGTTGTTATCTAGGTTAAATCTTAAGTGTGGGGCGCTTCCTCTGCTCCTGTAGTGGCCAGCATCCCATTCATTTGGGTCTTGGTTAGCTGGTTTGTCACAGCTTATACAAGGATTATCAATGTCTCTCAGGCGTACATAAGTATTTATACTTACTTGAGCCTCAGCTATCCATTCTGATATTTTCTTATTCTCTTTGCGATACTCTAGCTTATCCTTTCGCGCTTTCTTCTTCTTATTCTGGCTAACTAATTCTAAGGCGCATTTAGGAGAGCAAACTTTAGTAAGTGAGTTAAACGGCTGAAACTTAGCTTTACATACAGCACACTTCTTAAGCTTAACTTTCACCAATCAGCCCCCGCTAAGATAAAAAGTAGTATTAGTGTAAAGCCTATTATTATTTCTTTAGTCATTATGTGATTCCATTATCGCCCGGCCAATTAATTCTGGAATTTGAGGAACAACAGCATTACCTAAGCATCCAAATCTGTGTGTAACATCGGGAACCCCATTAGAATCTCTACCCATTTGGCTTCCATCCACTGCCCATCCAAATCTGGAAAGATGGTCGGCCCCCATTCTTCTATGTTCGAGTGATAATCTTCTCGAGTCCACCACTTGCGCCACATGCTTTTCCTTGGGGTAGGACAATATCCATACTCTGTCTCTAATCGTGGGTATTCCAACAAAGTCAGGCTGTATACAGTGCCATTCCGCATCATACCCGACCTCGGAAATGTCTGAGAGAACTCGTTGAAACCATCCTCCGCTGTCTCCAGAAAGGAGTGCTGTGACGTTTTCATATATTGCATATTTGGGCTGAATCTCCCTAAGTAGACGGGCGCACTCGCTCCACAAGCCCGACCTGGTTCCCTCTTCAATACCGGCTTGATTTCCTGCAACACTGATATCTTGGCAGGGGAATCCTCCTGAAATAACGTCAATTGGTCCTCTGTAGATTTCTTGTCCATCGTCATAAAGCACCTCATCTTTATAGTTAAGTTTTGTAACATCTTTAGCAATTGGAATACCGGGCCAATTCTTAGCTAATACCTTTCTTGGATAATCTTCTATCTCACAAAAAGCTATAGTTTCCATTCCGGAACTTTCTAAACCTAAGCTAAACCCCCCAATTCCTGCGAATGTGTCAAGCAATTTCATTAATCAACCTCACTACGCTTAATCAAACTCCAATACCTTAAGGAAATCTTGCTCTGTCATGCCTCTACCGTATCTACTTAGAAATGCGGTTACACATCGGCTAAATAGCTCTTGAAACTCTAATTCTTCCATTTCCTCAAAATTGATGCTTTTAGGCCAGTATTGAACAATAGGTTCGCCCCCTTTCTTGTCGGGTATAATCACCGTTTCAAAGTGACCGCCTAGCATTATCAGGTGCTTTCTCCATATTTCAGGGCATTCAAAGCAATCTTGAATATCAAAGGTTACATTTCTAAGCTCAAAGAATCGCTTCAAGTTTCGATAATTCCTACCCTTAATACACTCTACCATTGCATCCGTTTCTATTTTTTTAAATAGCTTTTCTGCTTCTGGTGAGTCGGGGAATAAACCCCCGTTAGCTTTCTTGAATGTTGCTTTCATTTACAAAATCCTGTACATCACTCAATAAAATAACCGTTTCTCTTATTAGGTCTTCATACTCTTCTAGTAGATTGTCAATCATATTTTACAATGCCTCACTAGCATCTCTTTACTAACAAGCCCGTATTGATAAAGCTCTCTAATACACTTATGCCTAGCCTTGATCGCTCTAATTCTAGCCATTTGCTCTTTAGTTAAATTAGGGATATCTATTTTTTGCTGTCTCATCCGTTAAAACCTCCACTATTTGATTGCTCTTTGTGCGGCTCATAATTTGTATTGGGTAGTAAATTGTCGAACCTGCTTAAGTGTAACTGGCTAGAAAGCAAGTCCGAACCCGTTTCACCGTTTCTAAACTTAGCAGTATTAAATTCAGCTACGCCTTTGTTATTAAACCCGTCAGGATAATAAACCTCATCCCTATATATAAATCCTATAATATCGGCATCCTGCTCAATTGCTCCCGATTCGCGTAAATCAGACATAAGAGGGCGTTTATCCTTTCTAGCCTCTAACCCTCTGTTTAATTGGCTTAGAGCTATTACAGGGCATCCCAATTCCTTAGCTAGTAGTTTTAAACCTCTCGATATCTCGGTTATTTGATTAGTTCTACCCTCTTTAGACTTACTAGAAATAAGCTGAAGATAATCAATAACGACTAAATCAATGGCACCATGTTTAATTTGATGGCGTTTACATTTAACAGTTATTGTTTGAACTGTCTGATAACCACTATCATCTATAAATCTTTTCTTGTCCTTCATTTGGCTCATAGCAAGAGTTAAAGTGGACCAGTGCTCTTCTTGTAAATCACCAGTTTTTAATCTCTGTAGATGAATTTTAGACAGGCTGGCTAGTGATTTGTCTAATAATTGCTGCCTTGGCATTTCCATACTAAATACAAGAACATTCTTGCCGATCATCGCGTTATGATCAGCTATATTAATAGCTAGTGTCGTCTTACCCATTGCTGGCCTTCCGGCTAAAATGACTAAATCAGCAGGTTTAAAACCATAAAATCTTGCATCTAAATCATCAAAACCAGTCGATAAACCATCAATCCCTTTGTTATCCATTCTGCGCTGCAATTCATCAAGATAACTGCCTAATTCCTCATTAATTCCTACCTCTTTAGAATCACCCTTTTCATTGAACTTATTTATCAAATTTTGGGCTTTTCCTAATTTCTCATCAAAGTCACCGTAGGATTCGCCTATTAATGCTATTTCCTGCCCCATAGCGGTTAATTCAGCACTTAGGCTATCCCTACGTATTACCTTGGCATAAATATCACTGTTAGAGGCTGAAAAGTAGCTATTAAGGATTTCGACTAATATATCAAAAATGATGGTGTTTTCAGGATGATGTTTAGTTATGTAATCAAAGAATGTGGTTGTGTCGATAAATTGGTTAGATGCTTGCATGTTTAGCAAACCTTCCCAAAGTAATGAATGATTATGGTTTAGGAAGTCTTCGGGCTTTAAATCTACCTCGATTAGCTGTTTAGAGTCTCTAACCATGTTCCCAATTATATTGATTTCTGCTTCATTGCTCATTGGTAGCCTCCCTCTGTGTTTTTAATATAACTCTTGACTCTGATTAACATATCGAAATCTGCTTTGTATTTATCAGTAGAGCCATTCAGGAAAGGTACGCCAGCACAGTATTTAAAATAATTATTCCAATGCTCGATATCTAATTTTTTAGAATGCTCAATTAGTTTTTTAATAGCTCGTTTTCTATCGGGTGTAATATTCTCAAGTTTAATAATTCCTCTACCTTCAACAGAGTTAGCAAAGTTATTATTATAAGATTCGACAAATTG
>Ga0209988_10000164_pt1 | contig 36993 bp, 32 predicted proteins | sample N075metaG_FD_183115 | JGI IMG/M metagenome (GOLD analysis project Ga0209988, IMG submission 183115) | Deep subsurface microbial communities from Kermadec Trench to uncover new lineages of life (NeLLi) - N075 metaG (SPAdes) (version 2) | ecosystem: Environmental > Aquatic > Marine > Ocean trench... | reverse complement strand
AATTCATGACACCGCTCGGCAACGTGGGCGGCGGTCGCTCGCAAGGCAAACACCAGCAAGTCCTCTTCGTTACTGCTACTCGCCACTCTTGTGAGCGCCCGTACTTTCGAGTACGACAACTCGCCCGAGGCAAACGCCCCGGAAATACCCGGCAGTGTCTTCAGGGCATGCGCAACACGCACCTTCTCGAGCGCTGTCGTCATGCTGAAGTCACAGCGCCAGGCCAGCCACTCGGCACAATTCTTAAGGCCCCATTTCAGCCATCCAAGACGTTCATCAAACTCACGGATCAGGATGAGCAACTCGTACGTTGCGGCATTGATATGGGTACAGAGGGTGAGAATATCGCGATCGAGATCCTCGATTGGAGCGAGCTGAGCGGCCGGTTTCATGGCACTTCCTGGTGGAGAAAGAAGACCTTTATTATAACCAGCAGTATGGCGAAAACCACTTATAAAACCGTCGGTTAAGTACACTTTTGGATTGCGATCGCCGGACAAGTTATGCCACTAATTGTCCCGCCGTCAAGGTCTGCTCACATCAACACCCGTCGTGCGTTCACGTTCCTGCCGGCAGACGGGAGTCGACAGACCGATTTTCCGCTACGTTCGCGCCTGCCTAATTTGGTCTAGGTAAGAATCAGGGAAATCCAATCTGGTGGCGACGTCCAATAGCGATTCTGCATATTCTTTGTTGGCCCCAGTCACTTTATCGCTAGGCAAGTTGTAGCAAGTTGCTTCAATCTGTGTGCCATCCATGAGTTCGACAATCACCGGCTCCGGCAAGTAGTCCGCGACGCTTTCCTCTGCATACAGTTCTGTTGCCTCGCTTGGAGCGATATCCATCATGGCTCCGTAGGCGCGGCTATCTGGACGGCGGACCAATGTTGCCCGCTCACCGATGCGCAAACCATAACCCTCCACAAAGCCTAAATTTACCTCAGAAGGCTCTATACCCTTCGTAGCGAGCAAACTCTCGTCCATAAAGAGGCCATAAAAGAAAACTCTCACTATGTAGGCTCCATGTGTAAGGTCAGCTAACGCAGACTAATTCGACCCTTCTAGCGACAGACAGTTTTGGGTTGCAGCCTGCCAGTACTGTATCAGCCCAACGACTGCTTCGGGATGGAATCGGAACATAAGGCCACCAAAGAATCCGAATATAAAAGGCTTGCCCAATTTCTCCCCACGTAGCCTGAATCCACCTGGATTGTCAGATGCTCTCCATGGATGGAATTGAACGAACAAACCAGGGCACCGATCAAATCTGATCCGATTTTTGAATCAAACGTCGAGAAATAACATTCACATTCTATGGGAGTCCTCAATCTCTCTTAATGGGTGTCCCCAATCTCCCCTTCTTTTACGATATGTAGCCCCTCAAGTGCTGCCTGCGTGTCAACGACCAGTGTGTGCTCTCCCGATGCGTCCACATAAGATATCTCAATCTGCCGGGGAGACGGCGATAACGGATAGAACACGACCAGTTTTTTGTCCTCTTCGTCCTGCAACGTGACTGGCAGCAGTGTCTGCCGGGATTCAATCTGATTATTGACCTTGCTATTATTGATTCCGCGAAAAATACCGCCGACTGCCAGGATCGGCACAAATACGACCACAGCGGCGGCTCCGACCGCCGCACCGCCTCCCGCCATCGCTGCAGCACCAAGACCCGAAGTGCCAGCTGCAACAACAACACCTGCACCCACCAGTACTCCCGCACTTACACCCGCCTTGACCGTTAGTCCTTCGCCCTTGTATCGGCGCTTCGTCTCCTTGGTGCCTTTGACTAGCTGCCTGCGACTATTTCGTGGCTCAATCCGAGTGCCGAGTGAGTCCACGACGACAATATTTGTCAGCTGCAACGAGTCTCCGCTGACGTTTCGAACGCCAATCATGTACTCATCCCAGTCCACGTTCCTGGCCCAGGTGCCAGGGCCACCACGATAGATGACCCAGTCAAGTGTCGCCGAAAGATTCCGGCTGGAGGCTGTTGCGAGTGGTTGTACAACCGCCAGCGCCTCGGGTTTTTTGAGCATCTTGGTGCCACCGCAGGCAGGCAGCACTACCATCAAACTCAGCATGACCCCGAATATTATGGGTCGAGCTGCTCGCATCTTAATAACTCCATTCTCCATAATAATATTCCTTCTGTGGCTTTCTGGTCTATCGGATATGTTGGAGCAACCTAAACAGATTTGACTGACTATCGTCTGATGTTTCTCTGATGACGTGCTGTTGGCGCAGCCGCGGCGTTTGCGGCGAGAGAAAGGAAATATGGGTCCGGCGTTTATGAATGTGGCTTGGCTGGACATGGGCGCTGCTGGTGTATCTACCGTGGTGGTCGATGAAGAACTGGTGGGAATTGTCGCAGTTAGAGCGGCATATACTAGATCCGTTATTTGGGGGCTCGATAATTTGAGGATTGCTGCAAATGATGTGGTCCTAGCAGTGGAGCAGGCCCAAAAAGAGTAGCGGCACGGCCCGGGGACGAAAATGGTGCCAGTTCTCTTCTTCGACAGATAAACCCGATACCAATTTCAAATAAAACAGGCGACGCCTGCCGAATCTGAGGCTATCATGAGCCGCTTTGTTTGGGGTAGAGCGACAATCGTGGCGTCGACGCACTGGAAATTACACAAATTTGGTGGCACCAGCCTTGCCGATGCCAGCTGTTTCAAGCGGGTTGGGAAAATTATTGCCCAAGCGAGAGATGCAGCACCTGATGTAAATCAGGGCGTCGTGGTATCGGCAATGGGCGGGATGACCGACCAGTTGTTGCACCTTGCAGTTCTGGCAGAGGCTGATGACAACGGCTTTGTGAGCGAACTTGGCGATATTGGCCGCCGTTACACCGAAACCGCAAAACAACTGGTGCACGATGCGGCGCTTATAGAGGTGCTTGATGCCTGGAGCGAGAATTCCACTGTAATCAAGACACAGCTTGTTGCCATCGCAGGCACCCGATCGGCGCCGCAGCAGGTCCGCGACGTGATTGCGGGTTTTGGGGAGTTATGGTCGGCCCGGCTTCTCGCCGCTTATCTCGGCCAATCCATGGGTGCCGATCAGGCAGGCAGCTGGCTTGATGCGCGTGAGGTGCTGGTCATTCGCAAGGGTGATCTGGGGCCCATCGTCCTCTGGGATGAGTCGAGGAAAAAAATCGCAAGGGCAATAGAGCCGAATTTTTCCGGTATCACAGTCATAACCGGTTTTATCGCAGTTGATGAGGACGGGCTACAGACGACGCTTGGCCGCAACGGCAGCGATCATTCAGCCGCGATTTTTGCCGCGTTGCTCAAAGCGGATGATCTGACCATCTGGACGGATGTGGAGGGCGTATTGAGTGCCGATCCAAAGCGCGTTCCGGAAGCTCAGATCATTGATGCGCTGACCTATGAAGAAGCCATGGAGCTTGCCTATTTCGGCGCCAAGGTCATCCACCCGCAGACACTGGGCCCGGCGGTAGCCAACAATATTCCGGTATTGATTCGCAATACTTTTTCACCCGAGTCAGTGGGCAGTCGCATTTCACTGGAAGGCGACTCCAGCGGCGGCATCAAAGGCGTAACGGCTATCGAGGGCATGGCACTCGTGAACCTCGAAGGGGCCGGCATGATTGGTGTACCGGGCACTGCCGACCGGTTGTTTGCGGCCCTGAAAGATGCCGGTGTCTCGGTGACGCTGATATCTCAGGCCAGTTCCGAGCATTCAATCTGCATTGCAGTGCCGGAGGAACTCGCCGGCAGGGCGCACGCAGTTATCAGTGAGGCGTTTGCCGATGAACTTGAAGACGGTCAGATCCAGAGCGTGGACGTAACAGACGCGCAAAGCATCGTGGCAATCGTCGGTGCGAACATGGCGGGCCATCCCGGCATCGCTGCTCGATTTTTCGGGACACTGGGTCGCGCAGGTATAAACATCCGGGCAATTGCACAAGGATCGTCGGAGCGCAACATATCGGTGGTCGTGCGATCGGCCGATACCACGCGTGCGCTGCGTGCGGTCCATTCGGGGTTTTACCTGTCCGCCAAGACACTTTCTATTGGCTTGCTCGGACCGGGTACTGTCGGTGCAGAATTGCTGGACCAGATTCATAATCGTCGCCAGGGGTTGCTCGACCGATTCAATCTCGATCTTCGAATTCGCGCCATCGGGCGGTCGAAAACAATGTTTCTGGGTGAGCGGCGTGTTGAATTGAACGATTGGCGCAAGCAGTTCGATAATGCAAACACGCCAATGGATTTCGTGGCATTTGAAAAACATGTGCACGCCGATCATTTGCCGCATGCGGTGATCATCGACTGCACTTCCAGTGCTGACGTCGCGGGACGCTACGCCGGATGGCTCGCCAGCGGCATTCATATCGTTACGTCGAATAAAAAAGCATTTAGCGGCGCGCAGAGCGACTATCTGAAATTGCGGGAAAATGCCCGGCAGGGGAATTCTCATTACTATTACGAAACGACAGTAGGGGCGGCACTGCCTGTCATTTCGACCTTGCGCAACCTGATTGATACCGGTGACCAGATTCGTTCGATCCAGGGTGTTTTGTCCGGCACGCTCGCCTACCTGTTCAATTTGTATGACGGCACGGTGCCGTTTTCACAAATTGTCCTGGAAGCCCGGGAAAGTGGCTACACGGAACCCGATCCCCGGGATGACTTGTCGGGCATGGATGTTGCACGCAAGTTGACGATTCTTGCCCGTGAGCTTGGCCAGGAAATTGAAATTGGGTCGTTCCCGGTTGAAAACCTGGTACCGCCAGAGCTGCGCGATGTCGATGTTGAAGAATTTCTCGCCCGGTTACCTGATCACGACGCACAAATGGTACAGCGATACCGGGAAGCGGAGGCCGAGGGCAAGGTCTTGCGTTATATTGCGTCGCTTTCCTCTGACGGTACGGCCTCGGTGGCACTACAGCAAGTGGGCCCGGAGAATGCGTTTGCCAACCTTCAACTAACCGACAACATGGTTCAATTTGCATCGGATCGATATGCTGCGAATCCTCTGGTTATCCAGGGGCCGGGTGCGGGTCCAACGGTAACCGCTGGCGGCGTGTTCGCTGATTTACTCAATCTCGCAAATCAACTTGAAGGAACGGACAGATAATGACAGGGAGCGATTACATTACGGCTTATGCGCCGGCTTCTATCGGCAATCTTGCCGTTGGCTTCGACATGCTGGGCCTGGCCATTGCAAATGCGGGCGACAGGGTATCGGCACGTCGCGTGACAACCGAAGGCGTGTCGATCGCTGAAGTCCGGGGATTGGATGGTGAGATTCACCCGCATCTTACGACAAATGCTGCCGAAAACACGGCAGCAGTAGCTGCCGCGGCTTTGTGGCAGGCAAACGGATCATCCGGTGGCATTGAACTAATTGTCCGCAAGGGTGTGCCGCTGCAATCGGGCATGGGAAGCTCATCCGCATCAGCGGTAGCGGGCGTCGTTGCGGTAAATGCGCTCCTCGAAAAACCATTTGCGATACAGGATCTGCTCCCGTTCGCGCTGGAGGGTGAAAAGGTTGCCAGCGGTGGTTTACATGCTGACAACGTTGCGCCGAGCTTGCTGGGAGGGCTGGTGCTGTGTCCGCGAGCTTTGCTGCCGCGCATGATTTCCTTGAAAACGCCCGAGGGAATCAGCAGCGTGCTCCTCCACCCTGAGCTTTTCGTCGACACGGCGGAATCAAGGAGGAAGCTGGCGCGCAGTTACTCAATGGATCAGTGGTTAACCCAGCAGGGTCATTTGGCCGGTTTTATTGTGGGCATAGAGAACAATGATGTCAGTCTGATAGGCAAATGTCTGCGCGACGTCGTTATCGAGCCGCAGCGAATATCGGCGGTGCCTTGTTTCGAAGTTGTGCGAGACGCTGCGATGAAGGCCGGCGCGTTGGGGTCGTCGTTGGCGGGCAGTGGTCCCAGTCTGTTCGCCTTGTGTGAAAACCGGGTCGCCGCCGAAGTGGCAACCGCGATGGAGCAGGCTTGCAGGGGATGGGGTTATGAATGCCAGTCATGGATTAGCCCGTTGGCATCGCCGGGCGCATATATTGAGGAAGGAGCGTGAAATACTCCAGCACCCGGAATACGGGTGACAGCAATCGACTGACACTTGATGAAGCATTGCTGCGTGGTATCGCCGAAGATGGTGGCCTGTTTTTGCCGGATGTATTGCCCACGTTTTCGCTTGATGAATTTTCAAACTCGAAGTCCATCAGGGATACGGCGCGAACCCTTTTGACACCTTTTTTCTCAGGCTCGTCGTTAGCGGGAATGATCGATGAGATCATTGCGGCAACATTTGGTTTCCCGATTCCGGTCAGCAAACTCGATGTAGATGACGCCGATGCCTGGATGCTCGAGCTTTATCATGGGCCAACCGCCGCATTCAAGGATGTTGGGGCGGGGTTTCTTGCCGCCTGTTTGAGTCGCCTGAACAGTGCTGCCGAGTCTCCACTGACAATCCTCGTGGCTACATCCGGTGATACAGGTGGTGCAGTTGCGGCGGCATTCGATGGAAAACCAAATATCCGCGTGGTCGTGCTGTTTCCTGATGGACGTGTCTCTGAGCGGCAACAAAAGCAGCTGACGTGCTGGGGCGACAATATCCTGTCGCTCGCCATCAAGGGATCTTTTGACGATTGCCAGTCCACGGTCAAGGCGGCCTTGGCTGAACCGGCCCTGCGTGACAACTATCGCTTCAGCTCGGCGAACAGCATCAATATCGGCAGGCTGCTGCCACAAAGCACTTACTATGCTCACGCAAGTCTCATGCATTTTCGCGCAACCGGGCGTAAGCCGGGATTCATAATTCCGGTCGGCAACCTGGGCAACTCACTGGCCTGTATATTGGCGCGCGACATGGGGTTGCCCATTGGCGACATAGTATTGGCAAGCAATGCCAATCGACTCATTCCCGATTATCTGCGTGGCGCGGACTGGATTCCCCGGGCCAGTATTCAAACGCTGGCTTCTGCAATGGATGTCGGCAATCCGAGCAATATGGAGCGATTGCGCCATATGCATGGGGATGCGGACGATCTGAACAAAATCATCAGCGCTGTTACTGTCAGCGACGCACAAATTGAGCAGCAAATTGTGCAGGACCAGCAACAACTCGGATTCGCGACCTGCCCGCACACAGCGACTGCAACCTATGCCTATCATCATTTGCAGCCTGAACAAAAAAAGAATGACTGGATATTGGTTGCGACGGCACACCCGGCGAAATTCGACTCCATCGTTGAACCACTTATTGGTGAGGCAGTGCCGGTACCGGAAGAATTGAACAGGATTCTCTCGCGACCGAGTCGGTTTACGGTCATTGAGCCGGGTCTTGATGCATTATCCGCAGCATTACTGGAGAACTTTCCAGTTGACGCCAGATGATGCACAGGGGATAAAGAGCGTCTTACAGACAGTACGCAGCATCGGGCACACGGACTTCCTGAACCATGAATAACTTTCTGCCAGACGGACCATTCGGATTGTATTTTCTGCCCTTGATCCTCGTTGTGCTGTTACTGGTGTTCTTGTTCGTTTATCGACGCAGAGTGCGAGAACGCTCCTTCCAGGGAGTGCTTGATGCGATTGCATTCGAGCGCATCAGCGACCTCATCATTCCGAATGCGGATGAGGGCGAAATTCAAATTGATCACCTGGTATTGACAGCAGAAGGGTTGTTGATAATAGACGTGAAAGAGGTCAGCGGAACGGTGTTTGGTAGCGACAAGATGCAAGACTGGACAGTTATCAGCAAAGAAGGTCGTTTCACGTTTTCGAATCCACAGCCGGCCCTCTACGACCGGATTGCAGCCGTCCGACAAATTGTCCGCCAGGTACCGGTTGCCGGGCGAATTCTTTTTCTGGATGGCGCCGACTTTACCAAGGGAGTACCAGGTCTGGTTTGCGGGCTTGATGAACTCCTGTCGGAGTTCGGCGAAAAAGACGATGTCGCAGCCAATGTGAAGGTCGATGCATTCAGGCCACATTGGGAACTGATCGTCGAAAATGCCAAGAGTGCCGAGCCACGAATCGATCGGCGGCGTACGCCGTCTGTTTGAACGACTAGTAAATCACAAGCCGAATAATCGTACGGCGTTTGTGGTGCTGGCCGTTGCAACGACCGCTTCAGAAAGCCCCATGCACTCGGCGACAACACGCAATACTTCAGTCAGGTAAACAGGTTCGTTGCGGCGTGTTTTTGGTCTGGGATTGAGGCTCCGCGGCAGTAAATAAGGTGCGTCGGTCTCCAGCATGAGGCGATCCAGTGGGATTTCGCCGACGATTTCCTGCAATTGAGCACCACGCCGCTCATCACATATCCAACCGGTGATACCGATGTGCAGGTCGAGGGCGAGATATTCGCGAAGCATCGCCGCTGTACCCGTAAAACAATGCGCAACTCCGCCGCTAATGTTACTCATTGCCAGCTCCAGAATTTCCAGAAATTCTTCGTGAGCGTCGCGCTGGTGCAAAAATACGGGCAGACCGGACGCACCAGCCAGTTCGAGTTGAGCGCGAAACGCGTGCCTCTGGGCCTCGACCGGAGAAAAGTTTCTGTAGTAGTCGAGCCCACATTCGCCAACCGCGACCACCGCGTCATTCGCCAGTAGATCGGTCAATACGGCCTCGACCCGCATTGAATACTCGCTGGCGTGGTGGGGGTGAACACCGGCCGTCGCATACAGGACTCCGGGGTGTTGATTCGCAAGCGCGAAGGCATCTTTGCTGCCTTGTTCAGAGCTTCCTGTGACGATAAATCGACCGACACCCGTTGTTATGGCGCGTTGAATTACCTCATCGCGATCGTCATCAAAACTGTCGTGCGTGAGATTCGCGCCGATATCGATGAGCGGGTTCAACACAGGATCCAATTGACTGCTTCCGGGCCTAAGTCGGATGCCAGCGAAAAAGAATTGCACCAAGCGACAAGAATACCGCGCTCATGATCGTCAGTATAATTATTTGCGGAGCGACATCCACCAAACCTGCACCGTCCAGCATGATGGCTCGTGCCGCGTTCAGGATATGCGTAAGTGGAAAGATGCCGGCTAACTGGCGAACCCATTCATCAGCAGCTTCAAGCGAGAACCAGACACCGGAGAGCATCATCATCGGCCAGATGACGAGGTTCAGGAGCCCTCCGGCGAGTTCCTCACTGGTCACCCTTGCAGCAATCAGCAGGCCCATCGAGATCAGTGCAACTGTGCCTGTTAATGCCACCAGAAATAACACCAGGTAACTGCCGTCCATCCGGGTATCAAGGAAAAAACTTGTGCCGATAAAGACAAACGTCGTTATGCTCATGATCAGTACGACGCGTGATGCAACCTGCGCAATGACGAATTCAATCGCGCGTAACGGCGTGGCGCGAAGTCGCTTGAGAAATCCATTTTTCCTGTATCGGACGACAACATAACCCACACCGAACAGACAACTGAACATCATGTTCATGCCTAAAATGCCGGGTAATACCCAATCAACATATCGAATTGCCTGGCCACTTATCTGGCCTTTTTGAATTTTTCCGCTGGAAAACTGCAGTAACGCCAGTTCGGCGAAATAGCCTTTTGGAGAGTCCGGGTTAACCCAGTACTGGGCAGGACTTTCAAATTGCACCAGCAAGTCGAGCTGATGCCTGCCCACCTTGCGGAAGCCCTCATCGGCGTCATTGACAACCACAAACTGCATGTAACGTGTAGCCAAAAATGGATGCGATTCATGATCCAGTGTTTCACTGTTCTGCAATACACCGACGGTGTATTCAGGACGGTCGCCGCCGCTGAAAATAAATGACAAGCCGATCACCAACACGACTGGCATCACAATATTCCAGCTCATCGACGAGCGGTCGCGCACGAATTCCAGGTTGCGGGCGCGAAAAATTGCATAAATTCGATTAAGCATTTCTGTATTCCAGCATCAGGTGCGCAATGAGTGCCCGGTCAGATCGAGAAACAGATCTTCCAGGTTGCGTTGCCGGATTTTCAGGCGATTGAGTCCCCGCACATGGGTGGCCAGTTCCTGCAGTGTGGCGTTGACATCATCGGATTCTATTTCGATGATTCCCTGGGTTTCCAGAATGCGATGTTCAAGATTGCTCAGGTCGCCACTGACATCAGCAATGGGTAACTCAATGACGACGTTGCGGTACTGCTTGCGGAGCAACTCGTCAGGGCTTCCCTGGGCGATTATCTGGCCGTTGTCCATGATGGCTATCTCATCGCACAATATCTGTGCCTCATCCATGTAATGTGTCGTCAGAATGATTGTCGTGCCTTCAGCCCGTATGCGCTTTACGAGGTCCCAGAAGTTTCTGCGCGCCTGTGGGTCCAGTCCCGTGGTCGGTTCATCAAGAAATACCAGTCGCGGCTTGTTGACCAATGCAATAGCCAGCAATAACCGTTGCCGCTGGCCTCCGGAGAGTTTGCGATTGTCGCGCTCCAGCAGATCGCCCAATGAGCATTCTTCGATGATGTGGTCGAGATCTGCTTTGCGGTAATACAGCTGTTGGAACATCTGCAAAGTCTCGTAAACCGTTAAAAAGTCCTGCAGTGCCGTGTTTTGAAATTGTATGCCCGCTTCCTGTCGAAACCTTTTCCCGGCCAATTCCCCGAAATACCACACTTCACCCGATGTTGCCGGAGTAACACCTTCGATGATCTCGACGGTCGTCGTCTTGCCGGCGCCATTGGGGCCCAGCAGGCCAAAGCAAATGCCTCGCCGGACCTGCAGGCTGACGTCATTCACGGCCAGCACGTCAGGGAATTGTTTAACCAGGTGTCGTGCTTCCAGGGCTATTTGCATTGCGATCGGGAAAGGTCCGGCTGGTGGCGCCCACAGGCGCAGGGAGACGTGCACAATACGGCTAGTGATGGCATCGGGCAAGCGCTGCCGGAGCGGGGATTGCAACCCTTTGGGCGCGAGGGGTATCAAATACCTATACCCAACACGAGGATGCAAAAAATGACCTACCAATCCTGGCTCAAGCCCCTGGTTCTGACGCTTGTCGGCGTTTCACTGTTTGCCACTGTGCATGCACACGATGTCAATAAGGACATTAATATCGATGACGGTATGTCGACGAAAGGCCAGTCGACCGTCAACGGGAGTATTTCGGTCGGCAGCGGCGTAATCATTAGCGGCTCGCTCGACTCAGTCAACGGCAGCATAGACGTGGGTGACAATACCCAATTGCGTGATGCCAGCGTCGTGAACGGGAGAATCAGCCTTGGAGACGGCATCACGGCCGACGACGTAGGTAGCGTAAATGGCAGGATCCAAATTGGGGAGAATGCCAAAATTTCAGGAGATGTCTCTGCGGTCAACGGTGGAATCGAGTTGCGTACGGGCAGTTCGATCGGTCGGGATGTGAGCAACGTCAACGGTCGAATTAATGTTGCGGGAACGGAGATTGGTGGCGATCTGTCGACCGTTACTGGTGACATTTTTCTGACCAGCAACTCCGTGCTCCGGGGTGACTTGATCATCGAGAAGCCGGGTGGCTGGAGTTGGAGCGAAAGTAGTGATAAGCCGCGGATCGTTATTGGTCCCGGAAGCAAGGTCCTGGGGAAGATCATCGCCAAGCGGGAGATTGATCTCTTTGTGAGCGATTCCGCAGAAGTTGGTGGAGTGACCGGCAAGGCGAGTATGGACCAGGCCATTCGCTTTAGCGGAGATCAGCCGTAGAATAGGCGGTGTGCATCGTCCCGCTCCGCAACTACCGCTATTTCCCGCTGAAGCAATTTCGGCGCCAACGAAACCCGGCGAAACGCCGGGTTTTTCCGTGCGTGTAAGTACCCGTGCCAAGCGTCTGTCGATCATGGTCTATCCGCGAGGTCGGGTCGAAGTCGTCGTTCCAAAAAGGACACGGCCAGTCGACGTACAGAATTTCGTCAACGAAAACAGGGATTGGATCAGTCGTTCCGTTCAGTCTTTCGCGGCAAAATTCGGCCAGGAATCCTGTGCGTTGCCGGCAAAAATACACCTGGATGGAATAGGGCGGACATTCGTTGTTGCCTACCGGGCGGACGCAGCGCTTAAAGCGGTGCGCTTCAGGCAAAGCGGCAGTACCGTCATCGTCTATGGTGCGATTGACCGTCAGGAACTCTGCGTCAAGGCACTGCGGCGCTGGCTGTCGAGTGTCGCCAAACGCGAGTTGGCACCGGCGTTGCGAGAGCTGTCGCTTGATCTCAATTTGCCGTACCTGAAGACGCACGTAAGAGCACAGCGGACATGCTGGGGCAGTCACAGCAGCGCCGGGACGATCAGCATTAATCTGTGCCTGTTATTCGTCTCTCCCGAAGTGCTGCGATACCTGATGGTGCACGAGTTGTGTCATGGCAGGCACATGAACCACTCAAAGCGTTTCTGGCGGCTGGTTGCCAGCCACGAGGCGAACTATCGCAGGCTGGACAAGGAACTCGGCAACTCGTGGCGCGCCGTGCCAGGTTGGATGGGGATTTATTAATTAAAAAATAACAAGTTACGAGCGATATTTAATAAAAAGGATTGCTTCTGGTCCAGCAGTTTCCTGAGATTGATGAGCGCCGCAAAACAGATTATCCCTTGTCCAGCAGTTCCCTGAGATTGATGATGGCCGCATTGGCGCGCGCCAGATAGCTGGACATGACCAGTGAATGGTTGGGGAACAATCCAAAGCCACTTCCGTTGAGAATCATCGGTGAATGAACGGGTGCGAGGCTTGCTTCAAACTCGCGAATAATCTGGCGAATACTGGCGCGCGCATTCTTGTCGGCCAATACGTGCGCAAAATCGATTTCCACGGCGCGAAAAAAATGTACCAATGCCCAGGATGTGCCGCGCGCCTCGTAAAAAACGTCATCAATTTCGAACCATGGGGTTCTCACGTAGACACTGTCAGCGAGCGTTGAGTTGGCTTCCGCAGCCGCATCACCCGCGAGATCAGTATTGATCACGCTGGTGACGACACTGTCACCAAGACGCCGGGTCATGCTGCCCAATCTCTTTTCTACCTGGGCTAGCCATTCGCGTAAATTATCAGCCCTTGCGAAAAACTGTGCATCCGGTCCGTACAAACCCGCGAGTCGATCCCGATAGTGGGTGAAACCTTCGATGCCTTCCCGATATCTTGATTCCGTTGGCGGCAATATCCACGAATTGCTGTCAAAGAAAAATTTCGGCTCGGCGATCGAGACGTCCGCGTCCTCTCGTGACTGGGATTGGCTCCGGCTGTAGTCATTGCGTATGACGCGCGCCAGGTCACGGATTTGTTGAAGCACGCCGAATTCCCAGTTCGGAATATTATCGAGCAAGACACTGGGAGGAGTCTTGTCGTTCGTCAGGTACCCGCCAGGCTTGTCCAATAATGTTTCGGCGACGCGGACCAGAGTGTCCACTGTGGCGTAGCCGATAACCGTTTGCTGGTCATTGGTTTTGTGCGTTACCCAGAAAAGATCCGGTGTTCTGGACCAGTACCAGCCAACGAACAGCATTGCCAGTAAAACTGCGCCAGCGGCATAGTAGGTGGCCGTCAGCCAGATAGGTCTTGCCGAAAAGTCGATATTCTTAAAGGGATTCCACACAGACGTTCCACTTATAGCTAGTAGGGGCTGGACAGTTTATCAGGTCAGGCTGCGACATCTGCCTTTGCCTTGACGAGCTGGCGCAGAACATAGTGAAGAATTCCACCGTGTTCGAAGTAGTCGCGTTCTTTAGGTGTATCAATACGGATTTGCGCCGCGAACTGAGTCTTGGTCCCATCTTCGGCAGTCGCAGTGACCTCCACTGACTTCGCCGTCGGGTCGACCTGTCCGCGAATGTCGAAAACCTCTTTACCCGTCAGGCCCAGCGATGCAGCACTCTCACCGTCCATGAATTGCAGTGGCAGCACACCCATGCCAATTAGGTTGGATCGATGGATACGCTCATAAGTCCTGGCTATTACGGCTTTGACACCCAGGAGGAGGGTGCCTTTGGCAGCCCAGTCTCTTGATGAGCCGGTGCCGTACTCGCTACCAGCGAGCACGATCAGTGGCGTGCCTGTTTCGGCGTACTTCAGCGAGGCGGCAAAGATCGACATTTCTTCATCGTCCGGCTGGTGTCTTGTCCAGCCGCCTTCAGTACCTGGAGCCAGTTGATTGCGCAGACGAATGTTGGCAAACGTGCCGCGCATCATTACCTCATGATTGCCGCGGCGCGAGCCGTAGGAATTGAAATCGGATACCTTGACGCCCAGGCCACGCAAATAATCTGCAGCCGGACTGTCCTTCGCAATGGAGCCAGCCGGTGAAATGTGATCAGTAGTGACGGAGTCACCAAGCAGCGCGAGAACTCGGGCACCCTGTATCTCCTCTACCGGTGCTGTGTCGAGTGTCATTCCTTCGAAATACGGTGGATGTTTGACGTAGGTCGACGCGGGGTCCCAGGCATAATTTTCGCCATCCGGAACATCCAGGCTATTCCAGTTGGCATCACCTGCGAAGACTCCCTCGTAACTCGATTTGAACATGCTGGAGTCAATATCCCGCTCAATCAGGTCGTGAACTTCCTTTTGTGAGGGCCACAGATCTTTCAGATAAACGGGGTTGCCATCCTGGTCGTCGCCGAGGGAATCGTCGAACATATTGAAGTCGAGTGTGCCGGCAATCGCATAGGCGACAACCAGGGGCGGTGACGCAAGAAAATTCATTTGTACCAGCGGATGGATACGCCCTTCAAAGTTTCGATTGCCGGACAGGACACTGCAACCAACAATTTCGGCACTCTGTACTGCGGCCGAAATCTCCTCTTTCAGCGGCCCCGAGTTCCCGATGCAGGTTGTGCAGCCATAGCCAACCGCATAGAAACCGGCCGCATTGAGAGCATCGATCAAATCTGCTTTTTTGAGATAGTCAGTAACCACTTTCGAACCCGGCGCCAGGCTGGTTTTGACCCATGGTTTCGAAGTCAGACCTTTAGCGGCTGCATTTCTTGCCACGAGTCCGGCAGCGATCATAACGGCCGGGTTGGACGTGTTGGTGCAACTTGTGATGGCGGCGATCAGTACGGCACCGTCTTTTAATTCAAATTCCTCACCGTTCACCGTCGTGACAGCAGAACCGCTCGCATCGCGTCCGGCAATGGCTTCTTTCAAGTGTCTGCGGAAGGTTGAGTCGGCAACCCTGAGTCCGATGCGATCCTGCGGGCGTTTGGGTCCTGCCAGGCTGGGCTCAACCGTTCCCATGTCCAATTCCAGCGTGTCGCTGTACAGGCTGTCGGCATCATCGTCGTTGCGCCACAGGCCCTGTTCTCGCGCATAGGCTTCAATGAGCTTAATGTGTGCAGGGTCTCTCCCGGATAATTCGAGATAACGAATAGTCTCGACATCAATCGGGAAGATTGCGCAGGTGCTGCCAAATTCCGGCGACATGTTGCTGAGCGTCGCCCGGTCGGCTATTGGCATACCTTTGAGTCCGTCACCGAAAAACTCCACGAATTTTCCAACCACGCCACGTTTTCGCAGCATTTCGGTAACCGTAAGGACCAGGTCGGTCGCTGTTGTACCTTCGCTAAGCTTCCCGGACAGCTTGAATCCGACAACTTGTGGAATCAGCATCGTGATTGCCTGGCCGAGCATTGCCGCTTCTGCTTCAATGCCACCGACACCCCAGCCGAGAATGCCGAGTGCGTTGATCATTGTTGTATGCGAATCCGTGCCAACAAGTGTGTCCGGATAGGCATGGTGTACCCCATTGATCTGCCTATCAAAGACCACCCGGCCGAGAAATTCGAGGTTTACCTGGTGAACGATGCCGGTGTTTGGTGGCACAACACGGAAATTCTCAAACGCATTCTGGCCCCAACGAAGAAACGAGTAGCGCTCCTTGTTACGTTGGAATTCGATTTTGGTGTTCAAATCAAGTGCACCGGCGCTGCCGTAGTGATCCACTTGCACCGAATGATCGATGACAAGTTCTGCAGGCGAAAGCGGGTTGATACTGTCTGCGCTGCCGCCGAGACTCACGACTGCGTCTCGCATCGCGGCGAGATCGACGACCGCGGGCACACCCGTGAAGTCCTGCAGGATTACGCGCGCGGGCGTAAAGGATATTTCTGTGCTCGGTGTCGCGTTCGGGTCCCAGTTCGCCAACGCACTAATATCTTCACGCGTTACGTCCCGCCCGTCTTCATGCCGAAGAAGATTTTCCAGAAGAATTTTGAGCGCATAGGGCAATCGGTCGACATGACCCTCCTTTACTGCGTCAAGTCGGAATATCTCGTAATTCTGGCCGCCGAATTCTAGATTCGATCGGGCGCCGAAGCTGTCCTTCATGGTTGATCTCCGGTTGTGGTCTGTGAATTTGTTGCGCCGACTCTGTCAGGAGGCGGGGCGGCATTATAGCCGAAGCCGCGCTCCTGCAAGGTATTTTTGCATTATTGTGTGGGCGTTTCAGTTGTGAGTTGGTTTTGGCAGGGAGATTGATGCCGGCCCTACGATCGCTCAGGTTTTTCTCTTGGCATTCGGTCGATAACTCCGCCACCGAGGCAGCGGTCGCCCTCGTAAAATACTGCGTACTGGCCTGGCGCGATCGAGCGCTGGGGCGATTCAAATGTAACAGCGAATCGGTCATCGCCCGTTGGAAATATCCGGCAAGCCTGATCGTCCTGGCGGTAGCGCACTTTCGCATTACAGGTGAACACCTTTCCCGCCTGGATTTCTGCGGGAACTGCTCCAATCCAGGATATTTGCGAAACTTCTATCTCACTGCTGTACATGCACGGATGATCCCCCTGGACAACCAGCAGCGTATTGGTTTCGAGATCCTTGTCAACGACATACCACGGGTCATCTCCGGCATCTCGCAACCCGCCTATTCCAAGCCCTTGTCGCTGTCCAAGCGTGTAATACATCAAACCTGAGTGTTCGGCGATGGTCTGTCCGGCAAGTGTCTTGACAGGTCCCGGATTGGCGGGCAAATAAGTCGCAAGAAATTCGCGAAATGGGCGCTCGCCAATAAAGCAGATGCCGGTGCTGTCTTTCTTGTCGGATGTTGCCAGGCCGTGATCCCGGGCAATCTGGCGGACTTGTGGTTTTTGCAAGTCGCCCAGCGGGAAGAGGGTTTCGCCCAGGGCCGCGGATGAGACTGCATGCAGAAAATAACTTTGGTCCTTGTTCCTGTCGGCAGCCTTGAATAGTTGCGCTTCGTTGTTTGGCTGACGTACACGAGCGTAATGTCCGGTGGCCAGCAGGGTGCCGCCCAGGCGATGAGCATAGTCACGAAAAACGCCAAACTTGATTTCGCGATTGCACAAAACATCCGGGTTGGGCGTGCGCCCAAGACGATATTCGTCGAGAAAATGGTGAAACACGCGATCCCGGTATGCGGCGGAAAAATTGACGTGATGCAAAGGAATACCCAGCTGCTCACACACCAATCTCGCATCCTGGAGATCATCGGCTGCCGTGCAATAGCCGTCGTCATCTTCCCAATTGGTCATGTGCAAAGCCTGCACGTCAGCGCCTTGCTCCTTCAGGAGTAAAGCCGCCACAGCAGAATCGACACCACCGGACAAGCCGAGAATGACACGACGGCCGGCGGGATTTTGATGAAGTACGGACATTGCGGTGCGGATGTTAGCACCGGCGCATTGAGGCGGGCTAGCAGACTGTCAAATCAGTAGGTGTCACAGCGAAACGATCAGATGCCTAGTTGGCGAAACTCAATTTCGACTTCGCTTGCCAGCCAAATCTCGTCAAACATTTTGCCGTACATTTTTGCAACAGCCGGCTCGTAGGTATCGGCGATACCCTCGGAGCGACTTGCCTGGAGCCGGTAAACCAGGGCAGTTTCGTCGGCGATGCAAAATGATTCCTGGTGCGTCCGTAAATCATCCCGAACGTGCCGAAATTCGATATACGAATTCAGCCGTCGGCCAAGGTGTACGAAATTGTTTCCCGTCTTGATAGCGCGGGTCGGATCTGCAATGAGTACGCGAATTCGCGCATAGGCTTGTGAAAGGACAAGGTGCTTCACAATTTCCAGAAAATCGGGATCGTCATAGATACCGGGTTCCAGGTCATGCGTGAAAATGGATAATTTCCGTCTGGCATTGCTGGCAACATCAATAACCGCCAGGCGCATTTCTTCCTTGGTTGAAATGACCCAGCGACGACCTTTTGTTCGAGATGCTTCCATTGTGTTCCACGTAATGACTGATACCCACACTTTTTCTTGCAACCTGCGCAAGCCGTTTTTAGAGCCAGCGAACGTTCATGCTTTTTGCCAGGCGCCACCTGAAAAATGCAAATTCATTGCTTTGCCATAGCGGCAATTCAAGGGTACTGAAGCAATGCCAATCTTACCGTTTGGTACATCTTTCAAGGTGCCAACTGCGTCACGTTTTTGCAGGCGGGAATGCCGCCTGGGCGCAATACTACACGTCGAAAAGCCCTTTTTGGATGCACCAGCGGAGCAAATCGACATTTGCGTCGTTTTTGACCGCATGTTGAAGCCGTTCGCGATCAAGCCCCCTGTGTGCACAAATATCCCCAATGAGCGCAGTTTGCGTGTCAGAAATGTTGCGGCAATATCCGTTGGCGAATAGCTGGCAGTCACCGCTTGCGTCGAACCAGGCAAGTCGTGCCATTCCGTGCATCGTGAGACCGTCCTCGCTGCCGTGTGTCTTGAGAATTTTGTTGGCCTCATCGTCACCAAAAGCTGCCGGCGTTATCCATGGCTTGAGTTCCGTGACAGTTCTGCCCAGGGCGGCGGCAATCTCGCTGTCAGTCCGCTGGATGCCTTCGCCCAGGAGGACCCGTGTTCGCTCAAGCGCCTGTTTGCTGATCAGGCCCGGAACGGCTTCTTCAAGGTTAAGGTCAGGATCGCAGAAGTAGGTGTTGTCATTCAATTGCGCATCGGGTGCAGCAGAATTATCAAGGTAAGTGACTATTTCATCCCGGGTCGGTGCGCGCATGCCGATGGAGTAGGTCATGCAGGCGGTCGTGCTAATGCCCCAGTGGGGGACACCGGGAGGCAGATAGAGAATATCGCCGGCCTCTGCCAGGATCGGATTTTGATCCCCGAATTCTTCGAGCAGCCTCAGCGCCCCACTGCCTTCGGCTTCCCTGACCGAATCACGCTCAGCGAGATGCCAGGTTCGCGTGCCTGCCCCCTGGCAAAGAAATACGTCGTAATTATCCCGGTGTGGACCAACGCTTCCACCGGGTGTCGCAAAACTCACCATGACGTCGTCAATGCGCCAATCCGGCACAAATTCGGTTAAGTCAAAATAGGCGCGAAAGTCCGGCAGATGTTTCTCAACATCCTGCACGAGTAGTGTCCAGTTCGTCGTGGGTAATGCCTGCAGTTCTTTATCTGCAAATGGGCCGTCTTCAACCCGATATACGGTTTTGCCATCTGAGTATTCTGTAAACACTAACCGGGATTCGACATCTTCGAGTGTCGCCAGCCACCCGAGTTCATCGGGAGAAAGCGATGGCAGTTCGCGCGTAATCGCGCCGGGAATATGCAGTGAGTTTTTTTGCCAGTGTTTCCGCAAGAAATCCTGGGTCGTGAGGAAATCCGGAAATTTCAAGATTGGACCAGCGGGTTGGGCTCGGACGATCAAATGTCGCGCATAGCCAGCTCTGCTGCCAGTCCTGTGTAACCAGCAGGGGTCAGGTCCAGCAGGCGTTGCTTCGCGTCTGAGGGGATGTCCAGAGAATGAATGAATTCGTGTAGAAGTTCTTTGGTTACCTCCTGGCCACGCGTCAACGCCTTGAGCTTTTCGTAGGGTTCCGGCACCGCGTAGCGCCGCATCACTGTCTGGATCGCCTCACCTAAAACCTCCCAACGATCTTCGAGGTCGCCGGCAATCACTGTGGGGTTCGCCTGTAACTTGGCCAGGCCCCTCGACAAAGAATTCAGTGCAATGCAAACATAAGCAATGGCCACCCCGAAATTACGCTGAACGGTGGAGTCGGATAGATCCCGCTGCCAGCGCGAAATGGGCAGCTTCAGCGCCAAATGGTCAAGCATGGCATTTGCTAAGCCGAGATTACCTTCGGCATTCTCAAAATCTATCGGGTTCACCTTATGTGGCATGGTCGAAGAACCAACCTCATCTTTGGCCACTCGCTGCGTGAAATAACCGAGGGAGATGTAGCCCCAAATGTCGCGGCAAAAATCAAGCAGCACTGTGTTGTACCGAATCAGCGCATGGGCATATTCCGCAATTCCATCATGTGGCTCAATCTGAGTCGTGTTCAGGTTTGCTTCAATACCCAGTGCTTCAACGAAGGCGCAACTCAGCGCTGGCCAGTCAATTTCAGGATAGGCCGCAGCATGCGCATTAAAGTTGCCGACAGCGCCGTTAAATTTCCCCAGAATGGGAATGTTTGCGAAGCGATTTCGGGTTTGAACAAGACGTGCGAGCACATTGGCAAATTCTTTGCCTACCGTCGTCGGACTCGCCGCCTGACCATGTGTCCGCGCCAGCATTGGCAAATCAGCATGTTGGATCACCATGCTGCGCAGTTTTGCGTGCAGGTCACGCATCATCGGTAACAGTACTGCATCCCGGCCCTGACGCAGCATCAGTGCATACGCAAGATTGTTGATGTCTTCAGACGTGCAGGCGAAGTGGATAAAATCGCCCAGATTGGCCGCATCCTTACCCGAACCAATTTTGTCGCGAATGAAGTATTCGACGGCTTTTACGTCGTGATTGGTGGTGGCCTCGATATCCTTGATGCGTTGTGCGTCGTCAAGGGAAAATTCATCGACAATCTTGTTCAGCACGCTTTTCATCACGGAGTTCAGCGGCGCGAGTTCGGCAATATTCGGCTCGTCAGCGAGGCGTTGCACCCAGCGAATTTCGACGAGAACACGAAAACGGATAAGACCGTATTCGCTGAATATATCGCGTAGAGCATCGACTTTGTCGGCATAACGTCCGTCAGCAGGGGACAGTGCGCGGAGACGATTCAATTTCATTAGAGGCTGGACTTGGTCGTGCAAAGGGCGAATCATACACTATAGATATTGGATGCACTTGGATGGCGGACCGGTAGCGACCGCACGGAGACAAGCACGAAATGAGTGACAAGGAATACCGTACCGAAAGGGACAGCATGGGAGAGCTTGACGTGCCCGTGCAGGCGCTTTGGGGTGCGCAGACGCAACGAGCAGTGAATAATTTTCCAATCAGCGCTCTGGCGATGCCGAGGCAGTTTATTGCGGCGCTGGGTCTCGTCAAATGGGCAGCTGCGGGCGCGAATTCCGAGCTCGGTTTGATCAAGCCCGATCGAGCGATTGCTATCCAGAAAGCGGCCCTGGCCGTTGCCGATGGTGAGTACGATCAGCACTTCCCAATCGATGTTTTTCAGACCGGATCTGGCACAAGTTCGAACATGAACGCCAACGAAGTGATCGCGAAATTGGCGAGCGAGAATCTTGGGTCGGAAGTCCACCCGAATGATGACGTCAACATGGGCCAAAGCAGCAATGATGTTATCCCGACCTGCGTGCATGTGAGTGCAGCGCTGGCCATTCACCAGAATTTGCTGCCTGCACTTGCACACCTTAGTGAGGTTTTGGAAAAAAAAGCGGATGAAACGCGTGATGTTGTCAAAACCGGTCGCACGCATTTGATGGACGCGATGCCGATTACCATGGGGCAGGAACTGGATGGGTGGCGTGCCCAGATCGATCATGCCCGGGAGCGTCTTAACGAGACCATGGCCCGACTTACAGGTCTGGCGCAGGGAGGTACGGCTGTCGGTACCGGAATCAATGCGCATCCGCAATTCGGTGGCAAAGTCGCGTTACTCATAAAGGAGCGTACGGGTGTAGGTTTCGCACCAGCCGCTTCATTGTTTGCGGCATTAAGCACACAAGACACTGCGGTTGAGGTGTCGGGGCAGCTGCGGGTTCTGGCGGTCAGTCTCATGAAGATTGCCAATGACCTTCGCTGGATGAATTCGGGTCCCCTGGCGGGAATTGGCGAAATAGCGTTGCCCGCACTGCAGCCCGGGTCGAGCATCATGCCTGGAAAGGTAAATCCGGTCATTCCCGAGGCCGTAACCATGGTCGCAGCACAGGTTATTGGTAACGATGCAACCATTGCGGTGGCTGGTCAGTCCGGTAATTTTCAACTCAATGTAATGTTGCCGGTGGTTGCGCTCAATCTCTTGCAGAGCATCGAAATTCTGGCGAACGTAATTGTCGTCCTGGCCGATAACGCGATCGCCGGGTTTGTGGTCAACCGGGAGAATATTGCTAAAGCGCTGGATCGTAATCCGATACTGGTGACCGCCTTAAACCCGGTGATCGGCTACGAGCTAGGGGCGAAGATTGCCAAAAAAGCCTATGCGGAGGGTCGCTCGGTAAAAGATGTGGCAAGGGAGCTGACCGATCTTGCTGACGAGGAAATTGATCGTTTGCTGGATCCAGCGGCCTTGACGCAGGGCGGCATCAAGCAATGATGGCGCCGCAATCCGATGTCTGCTTCGCAATATGACTTGAAACCAGAGGATGTTCGGGAGCGCCTTTCAAGGACGGTGCTTGCGGATGACCCCAGTGGCGTCTGTATTGACAGCCTGGAGCGGGATTGGCCAACCGGCCTCAGAGCCAGGCTCACAGCGAATCTGAAGCCCGCCGGCGTATTGATTCCAATTATTGAGCGGCCTGATGGGTTATCAGTGCTCCTCACCCGCCGTTCCGCAGCACTCAAGCATCATGCCGGGCAGGTCAGTTTCCCCGGGGGGCGCATGGAGCCGCATGACAAGGACATACTGGCCACTGCTCTGCGGGAAACGCACGAAGAGGTTGGCATTCATCCTGAGCTTGTGCAGGTCAGCGGCTTCCTGCCGCCAATGCCGACCATTACCGGTTTCGCGGTAACGCCGGTCGTGGGCCTGCTTGTCGATGGCTTGAAGCTGGAAATTGACCGCACGGAAGTTGAGCGTGCATTTGAGGTCCCGCTCAGCTTTTTGCTCGACCCGGGGAATCAGGCAATTCGGCATCGGGAAATAGAAGGCGTCAAACTACCGCTGGTCGAATTCCACTTCGGCGGTGAAAAAATCTGGGGCGCTACGGCCTTAATGATCATTGCGTTGCGACAATACTTGGTTTTATAACAAAAAGTTATGAGTGATATCCAGAAACTACTTGAGATAATGGCCAGCCTGAGGAACCCAGATGACGGTTGTCCGTGGGACCTCAAGCAATCTTTTGAGACGATTGCGCCATACACCGTAGAGGAAGCCTACGAGGTTGCCGATGCCATTGCTCGTAACAATGCCGATGATTTGCGCGATGAGTTGGGCGATTTGTTGTTCCAGGTCGTTTTTCATGCGCGCCTGGCGGAGGAGGCGGGGGATTTTAATTTTTCAGCCGTCGTTGCCGCCATATGCGAAAAAATGATAAGGCGACACCCACATGTATTCGGTGATGCAGCGGAACGCGAACTTGGCGCACAAGAGGGAAGTTGGGAGCAAATCAAGGCCGCAGAACGAACCGGGAAACAAAGCAATGTGGATGTGAGCGTGTTGCGAGGCGTTGCGATCAATCTCCCTGCCCTGAGGCGGGCCGAAAAGCTCGGCAAGCGCGCGGCTGGGGCGGGTTTTGATTGGCCGGACACGACCGGTGTGCGCGCGAAAATAGAGGAAGAGTTCGGTGAGTTGGATGAGGCGTGCAAGGAATCCAGCCACGACGCAATCACCGAGGAGTTCGGGGACCTGTTGTTTTCGCTGGTCAATCTTGCTCGTCACCTGCAAGTCGATCCGGAGCAAGCCCTGGCAGGCGCGAACCGGAAGTTTGAGGCGAGATTTCGCGGCGTGGAAGAGGCCGCCACAAAGCAAGGCATGACGCTTGATTCGCTTGATCTGGAGGCGCTGGAGACCTTATGGGCAGCGCAGAAGAAGGTGATGGCTGAGAAACTCTTATAATGAGGTGAATTGAGGCCGGTCCGGTCGCCTCGCCCGGTTGCTGGTTAGCTTCGATGTGTTCACCAGCCGTTCAGTTTCGGGCCAAATTCGCATTTCAACATTCAGCCAGGGTTCATTGGCAAGGTCGTAAGCTCCACACCAAGCTCAGGAAATTCCTGTAGCGGTGATGCATTTTCGGAGAGAGACCATGAAGACGAAGCTGTGGATCAAAACCATCCTGGGTACTGTCATTTTTTCATTTTCAATGATGGTGAGTACGGCATTTGCCAACCATGCATACGCAGTGAATAAGACCCGACCGGACTATGGGCGCTATGACTATGCCCGTGTAGTGAGTTCGGAGCCGGTCATTCGCTATGTCACGGTCGCAACGCCGTACCAGGAATGTTGGCAGGAAACTCGCCGGGTGAGTGTCAATCATCGACCGAACACGGCTGGTGGCACGATTCTCGGCGCGATCATCGGTGGCGTCATCGGTCATCAGTTCGGTAGTGGCAGCGGCAACGACGCCGCGACTATTGCCGGAACCTTGATTGGCGGTGCCGTGGGCAATGGCGTATCGAGCAGGAGAGCCTATGCAACTGGCCATTACGGCCACACCAGTTACGAGCAGCCGGTAAGGCGTTGTGAGACGCGCTATCGCAAGACCAGGCAGGAGCGGATTGACGGTTATCGCGTGGTGTATCGGTACTACGGCCGGACCTATGCCACCCGGACGCGCTTTGAACCCGGCAAACGCATTCGGATTCGTGTCGACGTTCGCCCGGCACGCGGTTAGCAGAAGAATGGACAAGAGAGGGTCGGTTGTGACATGTCACGTTGCAATCGACCCCTTCTCGTACGACACTTCATGAATCATTAACGCAAAGGAACCGGCAGACCAGGAAATGATGATGCGCCAACTTCTGAAAATAGCCATTATTTTGTGCGGACTGATTGCAGTTCCTGCCGTTTGTGCCGCCGACTTGTCGTCCGGTGGAATCGCAACCATCGGATCCCGGGATCAGGTTACGAATGCGGCGACCACGCCAAAGCTGGACATAGCTCAAAGTAGTGGTTTGACACTGGACCAGGCGGTTGAGCAGGTGCGCCGCCAATACAAGGGTCGCATTGTGAGTGCCGAAACCAGGCGCAGCGGTAATCGCGAAGTTCATCACATCAAAGTCTTGACCGATGACGGCAAAGTCAAAACCGTCAAGGTGCAGGGTCGATCCCTGAGCGGCGGGGGTTGATCGGATGCGACTCCTGGTTATCGAGGACGACGCCACCTTGCGCGAATCGCTTTGCAAGCAATTGGTTAATGCGGGTTTTGGCGTTGAGCAGGCGGCAGACGGTCGCGAGGGATTGCATTTTGCGATCGAGTATCCGATAGACCTGGCCATAATTGACCTCGGCCTGCCGGAGATGTCCGGCCAGGAAATCATCAAGGAATTGCGGGCAAAAGGAAAAACCTATCCGGTGCTTATCCTGACAGCACGGGATCGCTGGCAGGACAAAGTCGATGGATTAAGTGCTGGCGCCGACGATTACGTGGTCAAGCCTTATCACTTCGAGGAAATCAGTGCTCGAATCAATGCTTTGCTGCGGCGCAGTGGAGGCTGGGCATCAACGGTGCTCAATGCGGGCCCGGTGTCGCTGGACACGACTCGACAGGAGCTAAAAGTCAACGAAGTGATCGTCGACCTGACCAGCTACGAATACCGCATTATCGAAATGTTAATGATGCGAGCGGGCCAGGTCATTTCAAAAACCGACCTCACCGATCGGCTCTACGATCAGGATTTCGAGCGCGACAGTAACGTGATAGAGGTATTTATCGGTCGCCTGCGAAAGAAGATGGATCCTGATAGCTCGTTGCAGCCAATTGAGACATTACGGGGAAGGGGCTACCGATTTGCGCTGGAGCGCAGCCAAAGCGAGTAGACTCTCGCAAGTGTCTTCTCTAAGCGCAAGGTTGTTACTCGCCGTTAGCTTGCTGCTGCTGGTCTTTTTTGGCGCCACAATAGTAGTCCTCGATATCGCTTTTCGAAAAGCGGGCGAACAAGCACAGGAAGACATCCTTGATGGCCAGTTGATGGCGCTGCTGGCGGCCGCCGAACCCAATGCGGCCGGCGAACTGATCATGCCCATCGATTTACCCGAACCGCGACTGGGGACGATCGGTTCGGGGTTGTATGCGGTATTGCTCGATAACAAGGGCAAGGTCGTCTGGCAGTCGCGCTCATTGCTGGGCCTGGAAATCCCTTTCGACGCCGCGCCGGAACCCGGTGTGCATTCATTCTCAAGACTGACGCTGCCCGACAATACGCCATTAATGGCGCTGAGTTTGTCAGTGGAATGGGAATTGACGAACGGTGACTATCGACCCTACACCTTCAATGTTGCAGAAAGCCTGGATTCTTTTTACGCGCAAATCGCTCTGTTCCGTCGCCAGTTGTTTGGCTGGTTTGCTGCAATGGCTCTGATCCTGTTGCTGTCTATCTCGCTGCTGATGCGCGGAATCTTGAAGCCATTGAGACAAATCGAGGAAGAAATCGGGGAGATTGAAAAGGGGCGGCGTGAGGCGCTGACGGAAGGACTGCCAACTGAATTGAACAGCGTGGCTCGAAATATGAATCTGCTCATCGGCAGCGAACGTGGCCGCGTTGAACGTTACAGAAATACGCTGGACAATCTCGCGCACAGTCTCAAGACTCCATTGGCGGCGATTCGTGCGTTGCTGTCCGAGCAGCTTGCAACGACGTTTACCGACAAGATTGATGAGCAGGTTGAACGAATGAATGACATCGTGCGCTACCAGTTGAGGAAGCCCGCATCGTTTGCAGGCGATTCATTCGGTGTTGCTCGTGTCAACATCGAAGAGCAATTAATGAAGCTGATCGACGGGCTTGGCAAAGTCTATAAAGAAAAAGATCCGCGCTTCAACCTCAATGTCGACAAGCTGGCCGAATATCGGGGTGACACGGGTGATTTCCTCGAGCTCAGCGGGAACCTGCTGGACAACGCCTGTAAATGGTGTGAATCGACAATCGAAATATTGGTCGAGCCGTGCGAAGGCGGTGGCATGCGACTTACGGTGAGTGATGATGGGCCGGGAATTCCGGCGGATACAGCCGAGTTGTTGCTTGAAAGAGGCATGCGACTTGATGAGTCAGCGCCGGGACACGGTATTGGTCTTGCGGTCGTGAAGGAAATCGCCGCGTCACACAATGGCGAGGTTACGATCGTAACCTCGCCACTGGGTGGCGCCCAAATCAGTATAGCTATTCCGGCATAAATTCAATCAGATCCGTTATCCTTGCGCATGGTTTTGGCAGCCATCATAAACGGTTCGATCAAGTCCAATGGCAACGGGAATATGATGGTATTGGTGCGCTCATTGGCAATTTCCTTGAGTGTTTGCAAATAGCGCAGTTGCAGTGCCTGTTCCTGTGAAGCCAGGATTTTCGCAGCCTCCGCAAGTTTCGCGGCAGCCTGTTGCTCACCTTCCGCATTAATAATTTTTGCTCGCCGTGCACGCTCGGCCTCAGCCTGCTGGGCGATCGCGCGGATCATGCTTTCATCGAGATCGACGTCTTTGATCTCCACGTTGGAAACTTTTATGCCCCAATTGTCAGTTCGCTGATCCAGAAGGTCCTGGATGTCGCTGTTCAATTTTTCGCGTTCGGAAAGCATGTCGTCCAGTTCATGCTTTCCGAGTACCGAACGCAGCGTAGTTTGGGAAAGCTGGCTGGTAGCTTCGAAAACATTGGCGACTCGAATGATGGCTTTTTCGGGATCGACGATACGAAAATAGATGACCGCATTGACCTTCACCGATACGTTGTCCCGCGAGATTACATCCTGAGATGGGACGTCCATTACAATGACGCGTAAGTCGACCTTCGTCATTACCTGGACGATGGGAAACAGAATTATCAGTCCGGGTCCTTTGACCGTCTGGAAACGGCCGAGAAAAAATACAACGCCGCGCTCATATTCCTTGAGGACCTTAACGGTGTTATACAAAAGAATAATGACGAACACGCTGATGATCGCGATTGTAGGTAAAGTCATTGGATTTCCTATGTTGATTTCTTAACTCAAGATTGTGGTTCTGCGTCGACCGTTGTCGGTGTTTGCAGTGGTTCTACTTGCAGTACCAGCCCGTCCATTGCGGTGATAACAACCTCCTGGTCCTTCTCGATCGGGACCTGGCTTTCGGCCTGCCATGATTCGCCCTCAAGCCAAATCATGCCCGCACCTGAAAATGTCTTGGTCGCTACACCCGTCCCGCCGATTATCGATCCCTTGCCACTCACAGCACCCCGGCGTTGCAATTTGACCACAAAGCTGACCAGCCATAACAAGCCGACGCCCATGATGATACTGAATGTCACAACGAATCCGATCGAAACGCCGAATCCGGGTATTCCACTGTCAAACATCATTATCGATCCGAAAATAAAAGCGATGATTCCACCAAGCCCGAGCGCACCGAAGCTGGGGACAAAGGCCTCAGCGACGATCAGCATCATGCCAACGATAATCAAGGCGAGACCCGCGTAGTTCACCGGCAAGACCTGTAGCGCATAAGCGGCCAGCAACAGGCAGACAATGCCAACGACACCCGGAACAATAGCGCCTGGATTCCATCCTTCAAATACCAGGCCGTAAATCCCAACGAGCATGAGCAATAATGCCACCTGCGGATTGGCAATAGTGCTCAATATTTTGATTCGCCAGCTCGGCTCAATGGTTTCCATGACCAGGGAATCAGTATCGAGCTCAATGACACGACTGTTCACCGTGACTTCGCGGCCGTCCAGCGCCGCCAGTAATTCTGCCTGGCTCGCTGCGATAATATCTATTACGTTTTGCTCGAGTGCCTCTGCTGCGGTCAGTGTCGCGGCCTCCCGAACCGCCAGTTCTGCCCAATCGGCATTTCGGCCATGTGTTTCTGCGAGGCTGCGTATATAGGCAATTGCGTCGTTCATGACCTTCCGCTCCATGGCGGTGCCGGCCTCGTCTGATTCGGCATCGCCTTCGTCATCCGGTGCCTTGGGTTTGTCATCTGGCTCCCGGACACCACGATTAAGCGGCGTGGGTGGGTCCGGCGCATCATCGCCTGTCAGGGAAACCGGAGTGGCGGCTCCCAGATGTGTTGTTGGCGCCATTGCAGCAATGTGACTGGCCAACAATATGTATGTGCCAGCACTGGCGGCTCGGGCACCGTCCGGTGATACGTAGGTTACAACAGGAATATTGGACGCCAGGATGGCTTGAATGATATCCCGGGTAGGCTCGACCAGCCCCCCGGGCGTATCCATAAGGATGATTATGATTTCAGCGTCTTTCGTTGCTGCGTCCTCAATGCCATCGATGATGTATTCGGCGGTTGCTACACCGAGTGGTCCGTCCAGCTGCAGAATAACGCCGGTGCCTGCGGCGGCTACACTGCTGGCCTGAGACGCCCATACCATCAGTCCTGCAAGAACAAGCCTGTGAACCAGGGCGATTCCCGAATTTTGGCTCTTGCGCATGCGAACATGATAGCAGGGCCGGAACGGCAATTTATTACTTATAACCAACAAATTGCGAGGTTTCTGAGAAACCTTTTGACTGACTGCAAGAAATGGCATCCTTGCCAGACTAATCTGGGGCCTGAGCTATGTTTATTCGATTTATTTCAACCGGCGGAACGATCGACAAAATATATTTTGATGCAATGAGTCAGTTTGAAGTCGGTGACTCGCAAGTCAAACATATCCTGGCCGAGGGCCTCGCCGCTTTTGACTACGACGTGGTCCCGATGTATCGCAAAGACAGCCTGGAGCTTACCGACGACGATCGACGGCAACTTCGGGAATTTATCGAGTCCGATGATGCGCAGCACTTCGTTATCACTCACGGCACCGACACGATGGTGCAAACCGCCGCGACAATCACCGGCATTAAGGGTAAATCTATCGTAATAACGGGCGCATTGAGTCCCGCGCGATTCAAGGGTACGGATGCGACATTTAACGTGGGTCTCGCCGTTGCCGCAGTGCAACTCGTCAAGCCTGGCGTATATATTGCGATGAACGGGCAGGTATTTGCGGGCGACAATGTGCGCAAAAACCGGGCTGAAAACCGCTTCGAGGAACTCCCCGCTTAAGGGGACTCCCCGATTGAGGGGGGCTTCACGGTTAAGGGGAACTCCCGGGTAAAGGGGAATTTCCCTTACGTCACCGCAAGCAGCTTACAAATCGAAATTGATGCCCTGTGCCAGTGGCAGGTCCTCACCCCAGTTGATCGTGTTGGTTTGCCGCCGCATATAGGCGCGCCACGAATCGGAGCCCGCTTCGCGTCCGCCGCCGGTTTCTTTCTCTCCGCCGAAAGCACCGCCGATTTCGGCGCCGGACGTACCAATGTTGACATTGGCTATGCCACAGTCCGAACCCTGGCTCGAGAGAAATTTCTCAGCATTCTGCAGGCTGTTGGTGAAAATGGACGAGGATAAGCCCTGCACAACGCCATTTTGCTTCGCGATTGCGTCATCGAGGTCTTTACAGGGAATCAGGTACAAGATAGGACCGAAAGTCTCTTCCTGAACGACATCCCACTCATTTTCCGCAAGAGCGATGACGGGTTCGATGAAGTTTCCGGGACCGTCCAGGCGCTTGCCACCGCAAAGTATTTCGCCACCGGCATCCTTAACCGCCTGTGCTGCATGCTCAACCCGTTCGATAGAGCTTGCATCAATCAGCGGGCCCATCAATGTATTGTCATCAAGCGGGTCACCGATTCTCACCTGCCCATACGCAGCGACGAGACGCTCCTTGAGTTCATCCATGCGTGATTCGAGGACGAGGACTCGTCGTGTTGTGGTGCAACGCTGTCCGGCCGTGCCGACGGATCCAAAGACAATGCCGGGTACCGCGATATCCAGGTTTGCAGATTCGTCAACGATGATGGCGTTATTGCCACCCAGTTCCAGCAGCGATTTACCCATGCGCTGGGCAACTCGCTGACCGACTAGTTTGCCGACAGCGGTAGAGCCGGTGAAGGAGATGAGGTCAACTCGTTTGTCGTCTACAAATTGTTGCGCCAGTTTGTTTTCGCCGTCGTTAATCAGGTGGAAAATATCCGGTAATCCAGTACCAGCGAGCGCAGCCGAACAAATCTTTTGTACCGCAACACCACATAGCGGTGCTTTGGGAGAAGGCTTCCAGATATTGACGTTGCCGCAAATCGCGGCAATCAATGCGTTCCATGACCAGACGGCGACCGGAAAATTGAACGCGGAAATTGTGCCGACTACGCCAAATGGATGCCACTGCTCGTACATGCGATGCATCGGCCTCTCAGAATGCATCGTACTGCCATAGAGCATGCGCGACTGGCCCACGGCAAAATCCGCGATGTCGATCATTTCCTGCACTTCGCCGTCGCCTTCTGCCTTGATCTTGCCCATTTCAAGGGTAACAAGACTGCCTAGTGCATCTTTGTTGTCACGCAGTGCATTTCCGACTCGACGAACAGCGTCGCCACGCAGCGGCGCGGGGACGCGACGCCATTCCTGAAATGCTTCGCGTGCTGATGTAACGATCTGCTCGTATTCCTCAGGCGTAGTACTACGAACGCTGGCGATAACTTCACCAGTGGTTGGATTCACGGATTCGATCAGCGATGCTGCATCTGACTGCGTCGCTTTTGATCCGGACCAGGTTCCCGGGTTGATGCTTTCCAATCCGAGGCTGTCTAAAATATTTTTCATTGTTGGCTCCCATGCCCTGCAAACAAACCTGCCGGCGGCGGCAGGCGCGCATTGTGCCAAGGCTGGATGGCGCTTTCCAGACCCAATTCAACTACAGTCCGTTCCCTGTCGTGATTGTCCTGGCGGGTTCATTCACAGTGTTGAGTACAAAGTAAGACCCGATCTTGATGCGGGTTGTAAGCCGCTGATTACAGTAGAAACTTTTGCACTGCACAATGAGCTCGTGGCATAGTCCGCCACACAGACCCACGACGTGTTATTCAGGAGTCAAAGTGACCAGAAATGTAACCAGCGCAGACTGGCATCCCGCCAGTTGGCAAAGCCGGGAGGCTGCGCAACAACCCACCTATCCCGACAAAGAATTGTTGGACCGTGCAGTAGCGGATTTGAGCTGCCTTCCGCCAATAGTGACATCCTGGGAAGTGGATGCATTGCGGGATCTGATCGCGAAAGCACAGCGCGGGGAAGCATTCGTACTGCAAGGCGGGGATTGTGCGGAGACTTTTTTGGATTGCACCTCGGAAAGCATTGTCGCCAAGCTCAAGATTCTTCTGCAAATGAGTCTCGTGATGCTGTACGGCTTGAAGAAGCCCGTGATTCGCATCGGACGCATGGCGGGTCAATACGCGAAGCCGCGCTCTTCTGATACGGAAACACGCGATGGGCAGTCGCTGCCAAGTTATCGTGGTGACCTGGTCAATCGCAACGCATTTTCACCCGAAGATCGAATCCCGGACCCGCAACTGATTCTGCGCGGCTACGAACGCGCAGCCCTTACATTGAATTTCGTGCGCTCTCTGATCGATGGTGGCTTTGCGGATTTGCACCATCCGGAAAACTGGGATCTTGGCTGGGTCGGGCATTCCAAAATGGCCGACCAATATCACAACATCGTCAATTCAATTTCCGATTCCCTGGATTTTCTGGAGTCCGTATCCGGAAGGGCAATACACGATACAAAACGTGCGGATATTTATGCCGCGCATGAAGGTCTGCATTTATTGTACGAACAAGCGCAAACGCGCTATCTCGATCATCGTAACTCCTGGTACAACCTGACCACTCACTATCCATGGATTGGCATGCGTACAGCAAACATTGACGGGGCGCACGTCGAGTATTTTCGCGGCATTTCGAATCCGATAGGTATCAAGATCGGAGCCGGCATGTCAGCCGAATGGCTGCAGGACCTCATTCGCGTTTTGAATCCCAACAACGAACCCGGGCGAATCAGCCTGATCCATCGTTTCGGTGTCAAATCCATTGAAGACCTTCTGCCGGATATGATTCGTGCCGTCAAAGAGACCGGGTCGCCTGTCTTGTGGGTGTGTGACCCGATGCACGGGAATACGGAAAGCACGTCAGATGGCACCAAGACCAGACGCTTCGACAATATCATGGGGGAACTGGAATCCGCATTCCGGGTGCACGAAGAAATGGGCAGCTACCTTGGCGGCGTGCATCTCGAGCTGACCGGCGAGAATGTCACGGAGTGCACGGGCGGGGCGCGTGGATTGAATGACAGTGATTTGGCCAGGGCATACAAGTCAACCGTCGATCCCCGCTTGAATTACGAACAGGCGATGGAAATTGCGATGCGGATTGCGGGCCTGCGCAAAAAAGGCCCGAGCTAGCTTCTTAGAGCATCCCAGGCCTGCTGATTGTCGATACGGCGAGACTCTCCCGGGCGAAGGTCGGCGAGTTGCCATGGACCGATCTGGTGCCTGACAAGGCGCAGTGTCGGCAGCTTGACCGCCGCGGTCATGCGACGCACTTGCCGGTTGCGGCCCTCATCAATGACGATGTTCAACCAGGAGGTCGGCAAGTGGCGCCGCACTCGAATGGGCGGTTCTCGATCCCATAAGGAGGAGGGCGGATCGATCTGATCGACGTGCAGTGCGTGCGCGTCGCCATCTTTCAGTGTAATTCCGCGCCGTAGTTTATCCAGTTGAGCGGTGCTGGGAACACCGTCCACTTGAACCCAGTATTGCTTGGTGAGTTTGAAGCGCGGCTGCGTAATTTGCGCTTGCAGCATGCCGTCGTCGGTCAGGAGCAGAAGGCCCTCGCTATCGCGATCCAGCCGACCGGCTGGATACACCCCTGGCTCGCGTACGTAATCGGCTAGCGTACAATTCCCACCGGAGAATTGGCTCAAAACATTAAATGGTTTGTTAAGAAAAATGAATGGCACGAGCGCAGTATATTAGAGTGACCACCAAGGTGGCCTTCATTGCGAGGACGCGAGGCGGCCGGTATCATCTCGCGCGCTTCGATGGTGTTTCTATTATTCGAGAAAGAACATTATAAAATATCTTTAATAGATTGAAAGATAAGGGTAATAAAATAAATGGATGACGTTCAGGAAAAAGGACTGCAGATCCTGGTGGCGACGAATGATGCATTCGATGAGATTCTGACGGACGATGCGCTGGCTTTTATCGAAGCGCTTGCGCGTGAATTTTCAACGCGAGTTTCGACGCTGCTTGCGGCCCGCGACGATCGTCAGGCGCGCATTGACGCGGGTGAGATGCCTGATTTCCTGGCAGAGACAAGCAACATTCGTGAGTCCGATTGGACGGTTTGCGAGGTACCTGATGATCTCACTGACCGACGCGTAGAAATTACCGGCCCAACCGACCGCAAGATGGTTATCAATGCTCTTAATTCAGGGGCGAAGGTGTTTATGGCTGATTGCGAAGATTCCATGACGCCAACCTGGAACAACGTGATTCAGGCCCAGATAAATTTGCGTGATGCCGTGAATCGCAGCATTGAACTCAGAGCGAAAGGCAAGCAATACAAACTGAATGACACGACAGCCACGCTGATCGTGCGGCCGCGAGGCTGGCACTTGCCGGAAAAACATATCCTGGTTGACGGTGAGCCGGTTCCCGCTGGCCTGGTCGATTTTGGCTTGTATTTGTTTCACAACGCAGCTGAACTGAAAGCGCGTGGCACGGGACCTTATTTTTATTTGCCGAAACTGGAGTCTCACCTCGAAGCGCGACTTTGGAGTGACGTATTCAAGTTCGCGGAGACCGTGGGTGTTGTCGGGAAGGACGAAATCAAGGTCACCGTGCTCATCGAAACCGTTCTTGCCGCTTTTGAAATCGATGAGATTTTGTACGAGCTGAAAGATCACATTGTTGGACTAAATTGCGGGCGCTGGGATTACATCTTCAGTTTTATCAAGAAATTCAACCAATACCCGGAGTTTACGTTTCCGGATCGCAGCGAAGTGACCATGGAGAGCCACTTCCTGCGCTCCTATTCGCAACTGGTTATCAAGACCTGCCATCGAAGAAAGGCGTACGCGATTGGCGGCATGGCGGCGCAGATTCCCATCAAGAATGATCCGGAGGCGAACGAGATTGCGATGAGCAAAGTGAGAGCGGACAAAGAAAGGGAAGTTGCCGATGGTCACGATGGCACCTGGGTCGCGCATCCCGCGCTGGTGCCGCTCGCAATGGAAATTTTCGACGCCCACATGACTGAATCCAACCAGCTGCATCGTCTGCGGGAGGATGTACAGGTTTCGGCAGAGGACCTGTTGCAAGTAGTGAAGGGGAAAATTACCGCCGAGGGTCTGCGTAGCAACATCAATATCGCTGTTCGGTATATGGCTGCCTGGCTGGGCGGGCAGGGCTGCGTGCCGATCGACAACCTCATGGAAGATGCGGCCACTGCTGAAATATCCCGGGCACAGGTCTGGCAATGGGTGCATCACGAGACAGGCGTCCTGGATGAGGGCCGCAACATCACTTATGCCTACTTCAAAGCGTTGCTGCGGGAGGAAATGGAAAAGATCCGTGATCAGGTTGGCGCAGACGTGTTCGACCAGGGGCACTTTAGACAAGCGGCACAATTGATGGACGACATTACCGGCAAGAATCAATTCGTCCAGTTTCTTACGTCTGAGGCCTATCAATACATTGATTGACCGGTGACCGGCTGAATCCGGCACCCGACATCCTATTTCTGCACACAAATATTCGGAGCCAACCCGATGCAATACGAACATATCGTCGTCCCCACCGAAGGGGATGCCATTACCATAAATAATGATCATTCGATCAAGGTTCCTGACAGACCCATCATCCCGTTTATCGAGGGCGATGGAATCGGTGTTGACGTTACGCCGGTGATGCTCGCGGTCGCTAATGCGGCCGTGCAACGTGCCTATGGCGACGACCGCGAAATCAAGTGGGTGCAGGTGTATGCGGGGCAAGCAGGGGCCGACGTGTACGGCAACGATCAGTACCTGCCCGAGGAAACCCTGCACGCAATGCGTGATTTCGTGGTGTCCATCAAGGGCCCGCTGACGACGCCTGTCGGCGGCGGTATTCGCTCCCTGAACGTGTCCATTCGGCAGACACTGGATTTGTACGCCTGTATTCGACCCATTCGATATTTTCCGGGCGTAGAAACACCGATGAAAGACTCGGACCTGGTCGACATGGTTGTATTTCGTGAAAATACAGAAGACATTTATGCGGGCATTGAATTCGCCGCAGGCTCGCAGGAAGTACAAAAACTGATCCACTTCCTGCAGACGGAATTGGGAGTGAGCGAAATTCGCTTTCCCGCGAGTTCGGGAATTGGCATCAAACCGGTATCCAAAGAAGGCTCGCAGCGTTTGATTCGCAAAGCAATTCAATATTGCGTTGATCGAGATCAGGGCTCTGTGGTTCTCGTCCACAAGGGCAATATCATGAAGTTCACCGAAGGGGCATTTTGCCAATGGGGCTATCAACTGGCCCGGGATGAATTTGGCGCCACCGAGCATGACGGCGGGCCGTGGCTTAAGTTTGACAACCCGATTACGGGTCGCGAAATCATCATCAAAGATGTAATTGCCGACAACTTCCTGCAGCAGATCCTGATGCGGCCGGAAGACTATGATGTGATTGCAACGCTCAATCTCAATGGCGATTACATTTCGGACGCTTTGGCTGCACAGGTCGGTGGCATCGGCATCGCACCGGGCGGCAATATCGGTGAGGGCATTGCCGTGTTCGAGGCGACGCATGGTACGGCACCGGGTTTCGCGGGCAAAGATCGGGTGAACCCGGGTTCGCTGATCTTGTCCGCCGAGATGATGCTGCGATACATTGGCTGGAGCGAAGCGGCCGACTACATAATCAAGGGTGTGGCGAGGACGATTGCGAACAAAGAATTGACATTCGATCTTGCAAGGTTGCGCGAAGCGATTCGGGCGCCAATTCGAAAGGATAACCCGCACGACAAGAACGAAGTCGAGGATGAACTTGAGAAACTCATCCCGGGCGCAACGCTCGTTGGCACCAAGGGATTTGGCGAAGCTATCATCCGGCACATGGACGAT
>Ga0209988_10000159_pt1 | contig 37100 bp, 37 predicted proteins | sample N075metaG_FD_183115 | JGI IMG/M metagenome (GOLD analysis project Ga0209988, IMG submission 183115) | Deep subsurface microbial communities from Kermadec Trench to uncover new lineages of life (NeLLi) - N075 metaG (SPAdes) (version 2) | ecosystem: Environmental > Aquatic > Marine > Ocean trench... | reverse complement strand
CGTGAAAGCGTAGGATATTTCCAGATGCAAACAGGATATCAAAGTGATCATGTTTTTCCGGTTTAATATTCTTATTTACTATACGAAGGCTACCCGACATGCCCAAGTGTATAATCATACATCCGTGATCTGTATAACAAAGCAGATATTTTCCGCGACGATCTATTTTTTCAAATTGTCGGCCCATGAGATCTTTCCTAAGTATTGCGGTGATCGGCCAGCGTAAATTTTTGTTGCGAACGATAACGTTCTTTATTGTTTGTCCTGTGATGTGAGGCGTAATACCTAATCGGGTAGTTTCGACCTCAGGCAATTCTGGCATACGCTACTCCGGGACGGATTCAGTTTCCGGTTTTGTTGGAAACAGGCTGTCTGAATCCAAGTTACTAATATGATATTTAATGCCCGTGTCCGGTCTGGCCAGGATCAGGTTTGGTCTGGCCGAAAGAATGATGAATTCTATTATCTCGCCTGATGTAAGCTCCAGTTTAATGGTATCAATAGGCTCCATTTCTTCATACTTGCCCACATAAACTGATTCCACCTGCATCCATGCTTTAATGATCTGCTGGTGTGCTTCGGACATCTTGCTACCTTCAGTGTTGTCAATCTTGAGTTCAGGCAAATGCATCACTTTTATCGTGGCATCAGGTGGTATCAATTTCGGGTCAAGAAAAAAAGTTGCGGAAGCCTGTAACTGATGAAACAGACTATCGTTAATAATATGAACAGTATCCTTGACCAATACGTACCGTAGTTTTTTCTCGAGCGGGTTGGTATCTCCAAAGGCAATACGTGTATCATTCAACACAATAGAAACGGCAGGCACTGCTAGCATATAAGGGGTGAGGTCGTTGTCTGGCGCACTGAAGTGATCATAACTATGGGCCTGTAACAACTTTAACATCACTTTAATTCGTGATGGGTTTGCGGGTAGATTAAACGGACTTTGCATGGTCCAGTGATCACCCTGCTTTTGAAAAATGATATCGTCCAGATCCTGCCTTTCGATATGGATAACATGAATGCTATCGGGTTGAATATCTGTCAGGGTAACTTCGGGCTCAACGATTTCCTGTTGTTTATTTGTGCCTAGAAAGACTGCCAGTCCAATGACGCAAATGAGTAGTAGCAGGTTGATTAACAGACGGCGGGACATGATGATTATTGTTTTTTCCTGTACCACCATATGGTCAAGCCTGTTCCAAGGAAGAGTAACGGCAAGATCAGAATAAAACCAAAGCCAATAATCCATGATGCGTAGACAGGGAATTCAAGGTGTGCATCATTAATTGTTTTTACCGGGATACTGATGAAGTCATCATCGTTGCTTAACCAGTTAATCAGACGAACACCCAGATCAAGATTGCCACTGTTGCCGACATAGGCATTAGAAAGAAAATCACCATCACCGACAACAATAATTCTTTGTTGGATACTGGAAGAGTCTTCGTCGGATCCGTTATTTAAGGTTCTTTCCAGGGTAATGCCGATATCCAGTGGACCAAGCTTGTCACTGTCTTCATTGTATTCAATCTCGCCTTCAAGTACGCCAGTCTCTAACCAGGTGTGGTCGCCACTTACCAACAGACTGGATTTGATCCATGCTGCCAGATCATCGTACTGCTCTTCTACCTGTATGGATGTTGTTGTCGGGAAAAAAGTTGTTAAATTGAATTTCTTGGTGACGGCGTGTTGAGGATACATACTTGCAGTGTTGAGGACGATAGTTGGATCTTCTATGCCGACAAGACTGCCAGAAAAATCAATCACCATGCCTGCAGGGATTTTGATATTTAATTGATCAGCCAGGGGTTCTAGTCCATGCAGGCCACCTGGATCAGCAAGCCAGAGAATATTGCCGCCGCGTAACAGATATTCAACGATCAGCGCGATCTCTCCCGGAAGAATGTCTACTGTGGGCGAAGCAATGACCAGTACTTTTGTATTACTCGGGATGACCTGAACGGTGGCCAGATCCAATGGTTGAATCTTGAAACCTCGTGTAGCGAGTTGAGATGTCCACAACTTGAGATCATAGTTAGCTGACCCATGAGGATCACGTTCTCCATGCCCCTCAAGAAAGGCCAACCAATGCTCAGATCCTCGCACAAGGCGTTGCAGGGCATTGGTAAATTCTTCCTCGGCACCTGTTTTGACGTGCTCGGTGCGTCCCTGATAGCGAATAAGCAATTCGCCATTAACACTGATACCGGCATTGCGGACTTCGTCAGGAAAGGCATCTGGATTAACAAAGTGAAGAGTAATATCTGTGTTGAGCCGTTGGTAGCGCCCAACAATTTTTTCAACTGCCTGTCGTAAGGCTGCATCTTCACGAGCATATGCAGTGATCTCAACAGGGCCCTCCATTCGATCCAGGACTTCCTGGCTGGCATGTGACAGGGTATGGCGTCCGCTTTGTGTCCAGTCCATTTGTGTTTGATAACGCACACTTAACCAGGCAAGTAATATAGTCAGGCAAATTATCAATAACAGTGTGACGAGACTGTTCAGACGAGATTGCAGGCGTGGTCTGGAAGTGATTTTCATGACTTAATACAATCGTTCGTTATCCAGTCGCCAGATACTGAGGAGGATGAACAAGCTGCTTACCAACAGGTAATAAATCACATCTGCAGAATTAAAGATGCCGTCGAGGAGATGATGATAATGATTCAGTAATGAACCATAGGCCAGGATTTCTCTAAATAATTCCGAGCCTGTATTGCCGGCCATGTTCATGATCCAGAGCACGAACAAAACACCAAAGGTACTGATTGCCGCAACGGCAGACTGGCTCGTCAGGGAAGATACGAATACACCAATCGCTGCAAAAGAACTGGTCAGTAATACCAGGCCTATTAAGGCCGCAAGCAGTTGTAATAAATCAAGCTCGGTACCCATGAGCAGGGAAAGCGGCATTAAAGCAATCAGGGACAACAATAAGAACAAGTAACAAATGACTCCCAGATATTTACCCAATACCAGTTCGGTCATTGAAATGGGTGAAGACAATAATAAATTAATGCTGCCCGACTGGCGTTCTTCACTAAAGGTATGCATGGTCACAAACGGTGTAATCAGCAGCAGAATGATCCCTGCAATTTGTAATAGCCCAACCACCACAATTTCAGTCACCCCATGATTAGCAAATAATGAAGCTGCGGCCGGGTCGATGTATTTTCCGAGAATCAGGAGGAAGAAGATTGCCAACAGGAACTGTACGACAGCGAAGAGTATCCACGCCAGAGGTGAGATGAATAGTCGTTTCAATTCATGCGTTGCGATGTGGAAAATGGCCTTCATTCTGAAATTTCTCCACGGGTTAGCTGCACAAAGGTTTCTTCAAGGGAATCTTGTTCGGGAATTATCTCATAGAGTTCCCATTCGGATTCGACTGCCAATTTCGTAATTCGATTGATTGTGCTAATGCCTGACTGACAATGGATTTTGAAATGATGATTACCTGTTTGTTCAATATTAACGACACCTTCTATTTCGCCTAAAACTTCCAGCGGTGGCGGTTGCCGCAAGGCAATCTTTAGCGGGCGAATTTGATCGTCTTGCTGCAGCTTATCCAGAGATTCATCTAACACGAGTCTACCCTGATGAATAATCAAAACACGATCGCAGACACTTTGTACTTCAGGAAGAATATGTGTGGATAAAATGACGCTATGATCATTACCCAGTTCACTGATGAGTTCCCTGATTTCCAGGATCTGATTTGGATCCAGTCCTGAGGTCGGTTCATCCATAATCACAACTGCAGGTGAATGAATGATTGCCTGGGCAATGCCGACGCGTTGTTGATAGCCTTTTGATAAATTTTTAATCAAACGTTTACCAGTCTCGTCCAGACCGCAGCGTTGTTTGCTATAAGTGACCGCATCTTTTAATTCAGATTTTTTAATGCCGCGTAAGCGTGCTGCGTAGCAGAGATATTCATCGACATTGAGATCTTGATATAGGGGTGGTCGTTCTGGAAGAAAGCCGATGTGTTGTTTCGCGGCCCTGGGTGAATCAATCAAATCATGACCTGCAACGGTGATTTGACCAGCGCTGGGCGATAATACGCCACATATCATTTGCATGGTGGTACTTTTGCCTGCGCCGTTCGGGCCCAGAAAGCCAAGTACCTCGCCTCGATGCACGGTAAAACTGACATCGTCAACTGCGCAATCACCACCGTAATAGCGGGAAACGTGATCGACAGAGATAAGGATTTCCCTGTTTATTGTGGAGTTCATTGCGAAGGTATTATTAGGATTAACAGCGGAGTTGCAAGGTAAAAAAACAGGGGTATCTTGCTGACAATAAAAAACCCGCTTAAAGCGGGTTTCTTTGATTTGGTTTAACTAAAGACACTATTTAATTTTAGCTTCCTTGTATATTACATGCTTGCGCACAACAGGATCATATTTTTTGAGTTCCATTTTTTCAGGCTTGGCGCGCTTGTTCTTCAATGTTGTGTAATAGTGGCCTGTGCCAGCGGAAGAAACGAGTTTGATTTTGTCAGCCATAATTTATGTTTTCCTGGTTTATTTTCCCTATACTTTTTCGCCGCGTGCGCGGATTTCTTCTAAAACGGTCTCAATACCTTTTTTGTCGATGATGCGTAGGCCTTTACCACTGACGCGCAACCTGACCCAGCGTTTTTCATCTTCAAGCCAGAAACGACGGCTGTGCAAATTTGGCAAAAAACGACGCCGCGTTCTATTGTTGGCATGGGAGACATTGTTCCCTGACATTGGGCGTTTACCCGTTACCTGACATACTCGTGACATTGTTCTAAATCTTTAATCTGTTAAAAAAGAGCGCGGATTGTACATGGATTAAGTAGCTGATCCAAGTGTTTGCCGATGTTTTTGCCAATGCGTTTATTTGATGTCCTGATAGGCGGGATCTCGCCATTCTGCTCTATAACAGGCCCAGTTCGGCGAAAGAGACAGCAGTATTATCACCAATGATGAAATGGTCAAGTACTCGTATATCGACCAATTTAAGGGCATCTTGCAAACGCCGGGTAATATTCTTGTCGGCGAGACTGGGTTCTGCGATGCCAGAAGGATGATTGTGCGCGAATATGACCGCCGCTGCGTTTCTGGCCAGGGCTTGTTTGACCACCTCACGTGGATAAACGCTGGCACCGTCTATGGTGCCTTTAAACATCTTGTCAAAACTGATGATTTGATGCCGATTATCCAGAAACAGGCAGGCAAATACCTCATGTGGGTAAGCACGTAGCTGGGCGATGAGGAAGTTTTTTGTGTCATCTGGGCTACTAAGTATGTCTTTTTTACCCAGGTTTTCCTCTAGATAACGCTTGCCCAGCTCGATGGCGGCCTGTATTTGGCTGTATTTTGCCAGTCCCAGCCCCTTGGTTTGGCAGAATGTGCTGGGATCCGCCTCTATCATGCTCCTCAGGCCACCAAATTCTGTCAACAATTCGCGGGATAGATCGACGGCTGTTTTCCCCTGTCGGCCTGTGCGCAGGAAGATGGCAAGCAATTCGGCATCAGAAAGGCTGGCAGCGCCTTTTGATAAAAGCTTTTCACGGGGCCTTTCCTGTGCTGGCCAGTCAGATATAGGCATAATGGTCACCTCCTTGTTAAGTATTTTTAAATCATTCCTTTGTTACAGTGCTTTTTTGGTCATCCCAGTCGATTGTAGCAAAATGTAGCAAAAATGCGGATTCGGATACGATAAGGTAAAATTCCCAAACTTTAGTAATACAATGATGCTGATGAATAACCTGACAAACAAAAGAATACTCCTGGGTGTGACTGGTGGGATTGCCGCATACAAGAGCGCAGAATTGGTCAGGCGCTTGCGAGATCAGGGGGCGGAGGTACGCGTAGTGATGACGCAAGGCGCTTGTGAGTTCATCACCCCGTTGACAATGCAGGCTTTGTCAGGTCGTGAGGTGCATACAGAATTACTGGATCACGTTGCTGAATCCGGCCAGGGCGGTGGTATGGGTCATATTGAATTGGCGCGCTGGAGTGATGTTGTCCTGATTGCGCCGGGCAGTGCCAATTTCATTGCTCGTTTGGCACACGGACTGGCAGACGATCTGTTAAGTACATTGTGTCTGGCAACCACTGCACCGGTGGTGATTGCACCTGCCATGAATCAACAAATGTGGATAAATATCGCCACCCAGGAAAATATTGCGACACTAGTTCAGCGAGAAATAAAAATAGTCGGACCAGCTGAAGGCAGTCAGGCATGTGGGGAGATTGGGCCAGGCAGGATGCTGGAACCAGAACAATTAATATTAGAGGCAAGTCAGATTTTTTCTACGGGCTTGCTTGCTGATTTGAAAATAGTAGTGACGGCAGGCCCAACCCGTGAAGCAATTGATCCGGTTCGTTATATCACAAATCACAGTTCGGGGCGGATGGGTTATGCGGTTGCCAGGGCGGCAGCTGAGGCTGGGGCCAATGTGACCCTGATTTCTGGGCCTGTAAATATTGAGCCGCCCCATCAGGTTCATCACATCAGTGTAGATACTGCTGAGCAGATGCGTGATGTCGTTATGTCAGATATTATTGAGTCTGATATTTTTGTCGCGGTAGCTGCGGTAGCAGATTACAGATGCGTTGATGTCGCTGAGCAAAAGATTAAAAAGAAGTCCGAAGATCTCAGTCTGTTACTGCGAAAGAACCCTGATATTCTGGCGGAGGTTGCCAGCTTGCCTCATGCACCATTTACGGTTGGTTTTGCCGCTGAGACTGAAAATTTGCTGGACAACGCCCGGATGAAGCTGCAAACCAAGAAGCTGGATATGATTGCGGCAAATCAGGTGGGTGAGGGACTTGGGTTTAATGTGGATGAAAATGAACTGCAGGTTTTTTGGCAGGCTGGAAACCAGGATCAGAAAGATCAAACCCGGGAAAATCAAATCATAAAACACCAGACATTGGAGCGGGCGCCAAAAGAAAAACTTGCACGTCAATTAATAAAGGTAATCGCAAATCACTATTATGAAAAAAAATCAGCTCAGAACAATACAACTCAAGTGCATTGATAAAAGACTTGGCAATGAATTCCCAATGCCTGGTTACGCTACCCCAGGTTCTGCAGGGATGGATATTAGCGCCTGTATTGATGAGCCACTTGAAATCAAACCTGGAGAAACCTCTCTGATACCTACCGGTTTTGCCATTCATGTTGAAGATACCGGGCTGGCTGCTGTGTTGTTGCCGCGTTCCGGACTTGGCCACAAAAAAGGCATTGTTTTAGGTAATCTGGTCGGCTTGATTGATTCAGATTATCAAGGCCAGGTCTATGTTTCCTGTTGGAATCGCGGACATGAATCCTTTACGATGAATCCAGGTGATCGGATCGCGCAAATGGTCTTTATGCCTGTGGTTCAAGTTGTGTTTGATGTTGTCGATGAATTTGATGAAAGTCACCGTGGCGAAGGCGGCTTTGGCCATACCGGTGTTCAAGCATAATAAATAATAAATTTTGGGAGATAAAGCAATGGTTGCGGGGCCAGCGATAGACAGGGAATATAAACGAAACAAAATAAGCAAGCTGAAGCTTACTGGTGCCAAGGTTGCTAGTACTTGTGCCGCGTTTTTGTTGTTGTTTGTGTTTGCAGGTAATTCTACCGTACAGAATGTATCAGCAAAATCTGATCAGGAAGAACTAAAGGATATCTCAACACAAGCGGCTGACAAGGTTGCTGATCGTATTGCAGCGATTAAAAAGCAGCTGGATGATCTGGCTCAAGATCAGGCGGTCGTCAAATTATTTACAGAGGCCGATATAGATGCCCTTGAAAGTGAGGGGGAACAGAAAAAAACAGCGTTCGAATCTGCTTTGAAATTGAGGTTGCTGCTTCCTGGTAAGTACAAAACTGACAGGGAGGCAGTGCCACCATTGAGTTTTGCCTCTATCGATTTATTGAAAAGAGCAGAAGCATCCGTCTCGAATGTTGCTGCAGAAGTACATAGTTTTGGCAACGACGGAGCTCATGTTGCGTTCGTAAGCCGTGTTACGGATACAGATAAAAAGCTGGTTGGCTTATTGCATTTGAGTATGCCCCTGTCAGTGATCGAGTCTGTGACATCAACATTTAATTTTGCTGAGACATATCTTGAGATACGGCAAAAGGCAATTGCCCTGAGTAAATCTGGTGATGCAAAATTCCGTCAAGGAATGTCTGTTTCTGTTGGTGTTAAAGGCACAAAATGGAATGCAGCCAGTTGGAATGAATCATCAGCAACCGCCACCGTGACAGAAGTCAATGGCTCAGCAGAAGAGGGCTCCAGCATGGGGCTACTAATTTTAATTTTGCTGGTTCTGGCAGCAGCTGCAGGTGGCTTTATGTTCTACCGGGGAAAACTACCTGATTTAAAATTTCCTGCAATGTTAGGTAAGAAATCTGGGGGTGGGGACGAAGAAGAGGTTGTTTATAAAGGTGCTGTTAAGGACATTATGGATGGAGAACATGCAGGATTTGAAAACCTGGTTCCAGATTTGCCACAATCAGATCGGCCAGATGCACAAGAATCTGAGCCTGGCACAATTTCTCAGGGGTTACAGGGCGATGATATTACTTCGATAGCCAGGCCCGCAGGCATGCCGCAAGAGGGTGCGGTTGCAGACAGTGCCAGTAATGAAACACCGCCTAGCGTAGCGCCGGTTGGAGAGATGCCGCCTGAGGCTAGTCCTGCCCAGGAAGCAAGCCCGGAATTATCTCCAGAACCAACTGCAGCAGAGTCTGCACCACCCGAGGATGTTGAAATTTCGCCGGAAATTTTTCGCGCCTACGACATTCGTGGTGTTGTCAGTAAAAATTTTTCTGCAGCCGTCGTCCATGAAATCGGGCGCGCAATAGGCAGTGAGGCCGACGAACGTGGTCAGCAGAGTATCGTCGTTGCACGAGATGGACGAACCAGCAGTCCTGAATTAGGTGATGTCTTGATTGCGGGATTGCGTGCCTCGGGGCGAGATGTCATCGATATCGGCATGGTACCAACGCCCTTATTGTATTTTGCGACACACCATCTGCAAACAAGTAGTGGAGTAATGTTAACAGGCAGTCATAACGGCCCTGAATATAATGGTTTAAAAATCGTACTTGATGGGGAGACTTTATCAGGCGATGCCATCGCATCAATTCGTGATCGGATCACGAATAAGGAATTGACTGAAGGTCAGGGTGGTTTAGAGGCCGCAGACGTCAGTGCCGATTACTTAAGAAAAATTACAGATGATATTCCTGTTGCTCTGGGGGGCGCATTCAAGATCGTCGTGGATTGTGGTAACGGCGTCGCCGGCCAGTTGGCGCCCCAACTCTACAGGGCCATGGGCCATGACGTTGTAGAATTATATTGCGATATTGATGGCACCTTCCCAAACCATCAACCTGATCCTAGCCAGCCGGAGAATTTGCAGTCCTTGATAGAAATCGTCAAAGAGGAACATGCAGATCTGGGTTTCGCATTTGATGGTGACGGAGATCGTCTGGGCATTGTCGATGGCGAAGGAAATATTATCTGGCCTGACAGGCAGATGATGCTATTTGCCAGGGATGTCTTGGCCCGAAATCAGGGTGCTACGATTATTTTTGATGTTAAATGTAGCCGTCACCTGAAGACGGTTATTGAAGAGAGTGGTGGCAAACCACTGATGTGGAAAACAGGACATTCATTGATCAAGTCGAAGATGAAAGAAGTCGATGCGCCACTTGCGGGCGAATTTAGCGGGCATATCTTTTTCAAGGAGCGCTGGTTTGGTTTTGATGATGCATTGTATGCAGGTGCACGGGCTCTGGAAATATTAACAAATAGCAAAGGCACTCCTGTCGAAACCTTTGCCGCACTACCCGATTGGATATCGACACCTGAACTTCGTATTCCTTTACCAGAAAAGCATCATGAAAAAGCAATGCAGATTATGAAAAATAAAATGGCGTTTGAAGGTGCGGAAATAACAGATATTGACGGATTGCGTGTCGATTTCCCAGATGGCTGGGGTCTGATCAGGCCATCAAATACAAGCCCATTTTTAGTTGCCAGATTTGAAGCGGAAAATAAAGAGGCACTGGAAAGAATACAGGCAGGGTTTCGTGATTTATTACAATCGGTTTCAAAGGACTTAAAGCTGCCGTTTTGATAAGCTGCATCGCTAGTGACTAAGCCAGGTTGAGCTTAAGCACGAAAGTAGGTAATCACAAACAGGTTTGTCGAGAGAAATAATGACCTCAGAGTTAAATAATGCGGCAGCGATTGCAAACATCCTGACCGAGGCCTTACCTTATATTCAGCGCTTCAATGGTAAGACCATCGTTATCAAGTATGGTGGCAACGCTATGGTTGATGATCAGCTTAAAAATGGATTCGCACGTGATGTCGTGTTGATGAAATCAGTGGGAATGAATCCAGTGGTTGTACATGGTGGTGGACCCCAGATAGGGGATTTACTCTCACGAATAGGCAAAGAATCAAAATTTGTTGAAGGTATGCGTGTGACTGACAGTGAAACCATGGATGTTGTTGAAATGGTTTTGGGAGGGCAGGTTAATAAGGCGATAGTTAACCTGATCAATCGCAATGGTGGTTCGGCCGTAGGACTGACGGGCAAAGATGGTAACTTGATTCACGCGAAAAAGATGATTTTTAAGCGCGCTGATCCTGAGATGGAGGCCCCTGAAATTATTGATATTGGTCATGTGGGCGAAGTCGAAAGCATCGATACCGCGGTTGTTGATGTGTTGGTTCAAGGTGATTTTATTCCGGTGATAGCGCCGATCGGGGTTGGTAAGGATGGTCAGTCCTATAATATCAACGCTGATCTTGTGGCCGGTAAAATGGCTGAAGTACTGGCAGCGGAAAAATTAATTATGCTGACTAATGCAGCTGGCTTACTGAACGCAGAAGGAGAGGTTCTCACAGGACTCTCCACTGATGATGTGGATAAGCTGGTTGATGAAGGTGTAATTCACAGCGGCATGTTGCCGAAGATTCATGCCGCCTTGGATGCAGTCAATAATGGGGTCAAGGCTGCACATATAATTGATGGTCGGGTTGAACATGCTGTGCTACTTGAAGTATTTACCGATGAGGGTGTGGGGACATTAATTGACGGACGTGGCGCTGCCAGGAATTGAAAGACAAGTAACTGAAGGATATGAGCGAAAACATCAGACAAAACAGGAAGCAACAAATACTGGAAATTCTTGCATTACAGCTAGAACAGAACCCTGGGACACGGATCACAACCGCAGGTCTGGCCAAAGCAGTGGGTGTTTCAGAAGCCGCCCTGTACAGGCATTTTGCCAGTAAGGCCAAAATGTTTGAGGCCTTGCTTGATTTCTCTGAGGATTCAGTTTTCGGATTAATAACCAGCATTCTTGAGCAGGAAAAGGATGCCATCAAACGTTGCGAAAAAATCGTACAATTACTGTTGGGGTTCTCTGAGCGCAACCCTGGTATTACCCGGATATTGGTCGGTGATGCCCTGGTGGGTGAAAATGAACGCTTACGGGGACGTGTACATCAATTCTTCGAGCGACTGGAAACCCAGCTTAAGCAAATCTTGAGGGAAGCTAATTTGAACGAGGGGGCACGACTTGTCGGATCAATTGACGCCGGGGCGAACCAGATGCTGGCACATGTTGAGGGCAAGATGAGCCAGTTTGTTCGCACTTCGTTCAACAAGAAGCCCACTGAATATTATCAGGAACAATGGCAGAGTTTGCGGCGTGGCCTGTTTAAATAAGCTTCAGGATAGAAATCGCTTATAGCTATTTATTATGTAGTTGCACGAAACGTACGATTTTTTCTGCATATTCTTTCCTTATCTGTTCTTGCTCCAGGCGTTTGTCTACAATAAATTTATCGTTGTTTTTGATTTGTCTTTCCAGTGACTCAATATCCTTGATCAGGTCATCTGCTGGTTGTTTGCCCGCAAGTTCTGCAGCGGCTGCAGTAGCTGTATCTTTATCCAGATTGGCCTGAATTTTCTCATTGCGTTTATTTGCCAGATTGATCGTCGATTCAAGCGCGGCAATTTTTCCATCACTTGTCATCTGGATATCATCTGTGTTGCTGTAGGTATCCAGGAGGATTTTATCCTGAGTAGCTTTTTCCGCCGTTATAGCATCTTCTTTTGCCTGAATAGCAGCCAGTCGCTCTTCTTCCAGCCTTTCTTCTTCGGTTTGCGCCCTTTCTGTTCTGTCTACCGTAACACCCTGACTGCTGATTTCTTCATGGCCTTGCTGCGAGTATTCAGGGGGAATAGTTTTACCACATTCTCTTACACCATCACTGTTTTCCCAGCATTTAATACGTGCCTGGGCAGAGGTGGATACTACGACCAGGCTCATGCTTATCAAAGCCATGGTTATTGCGGCTAATGAAGATCGTTTTGAAATAGTCATATCTGCACCTGCGTTTTATTTTGTTAACTGACTTTCTTTCGATTTTTAATTAATTATCTTAATTTTCTATGACACCGTATGCTTTGCGGTACTGTCTAATCTTATCAAGATTTTCGGACATGCTTGGTATTTTTTCCAGATATTCGATCAAATTCTCCAGCACTATGATACTTATGACCTTTATTTGATGTCGTTGTTCAATTTCCTGTACTGCAGATAATTCACCTTCGCCTCGTTCCTGCCTGTCAAGGGCTATGGCTACCCCTGTCGTTGTGGCACCAGCCTGACTGATAATTTCCACTGAGAGATTAACCGATGTACCTGCTGAGATGACATCGTCGATGATCATGTTTTTGCCCTTGATAGCTGCGCCGAATGTTGCGCCCCCTTCGCCATGATCTTTTACTTCTTTTCGATTAAAACAGTAGGGCATGTTGATGTCATGATCATCAGCAAGCGCAATCGCCACAGCTGATGCCAGTGGGATGCCCTTGTATGCTGGGCCAAATAACATGTCGTATTCAATATCTGCTGCCTGGATAGCACTCGCATAAAAACGTCCGAGACGGGAGAGGCTTTTACCATCATTGAATAAACCACTGTTGAAAAAATAAGGGCTGATACGTCCTGATTTAAGTGTGAATTCACCAAAGCATAAGACTTTGTGTTGAATGGCAAACTCAATAAATTCAAGTTGATATTTCTGCATTAAAAACCTTCTTTACGAAACATGGTCATGAATAATTGATTATCATACATTGACTGTGAGTTTTAAAACAAATCTGGGAAAATAAATCAAGGCCTAAATAGATGAACCTGAACAAATGAAAATAATGACATTGAATGCCAATGGTATTCGGGCAGCGCATAGAAAGGGATTCTTTAAATGGATGTTAAAGCAGGATGTTGATGTAGTTTGCATACAGGAAACCAGGGCACAGACCCATCAATTATCAGAAGAGATATTATTGCCCAATGGTTATTTCGGATTTTTCAATGACGCTGAAAAAAAAGGCTATAGCGGCGTGGCTATTTATAGCAGACAACAGCCTGATGAGATTAAAACAAAATTGGGCTGGCATCATGCAGATACAGAAGGCAGGTATATTCAAGCTGACTTTGGGAATTTGAGTATTATCTCTATTTATTTACCTTCTGGATCTTCTAGCGAAGAAAGACAGACTATTAAATTTGATTTCATGGAAAGGTTTATGCCTATTCTGAAAAAGTACAGGAAACAGAAAAGGAATTACATTATTTGCGGTGACTGGAATATCGCCCATAAGGAAATTGATTTAAAAAATTGGAAGGGCAACAGGAAAAACTCCGGGTTCCTGCCCGAGGAGCGCGCATGGATGGACACACTGTTTGATGTTGTTGGAATGGTAGACGCTTTTCGTGAGGTTAATCAACAGGCAGATCAATATACATGGTGGTCAAACAGAGGACAGGCATGGGCCAAGAATGTGGGGTGGCGTATTGATTATCAGATAGTTTCTCCCGGCCTGAGTGAAAAGATCACGAGTGCTGAAATCTTTAAAGAAGATCGTTTTTCAGATCATGCGCCACTGACAATGGTGTACGATATTTGAGTCAATACGGGATTGATATTACGAGGAAAACAGGCAACGCCAGGCAATTATAATTATTTCCAGTAGTAATTATTTCAGTCGCGACTAATCGGTGTAAAACTGTTGCTGAAACGTAAGCGTATAAGTTGTCTTCTCGCCTTGTGGCGTAATCTCGAGCCTGTATTTCAGTATCTCGGCATTATCTACAGGTGTTTCTGCAATATAGTAGATGGCGCCCTTTTCTGAAATCTCACGTGGTTCTAATTCCCTGAGCTGCTGACTCAGATTTGTTGCTGTTCCCTTAATGATTGCCCTGGTTGGTTTGCTTGATCCGTCCGCTGTTTTTTTAAGCACGGAGATATTCAATAATGCACGTTTCTTGCTACGGGGAATATTATACAGCTTGGCGACGGAAGACGTTAAGTTGTCCGTTGTGAAGGCACTGTAATGCACAGTGTAACTGCCAAATACCTTTGATTGCTCAGCCTGTATGGTAGGTGAAACAAGTAGTGACAGCAGGGCTGCAGCTAACAGGCTGATAGTTATCCTGTTTGATAATCCTGGTAATTTCTGAACAGTCGTCATTGGCATATCCCACCATTTTTATATCACATCTATTACACTAATAGCAGACAACCCTTGTGTCAAAAGTTCCCGTGGTCATTCAGGCATTATCCGGTTAATTCGAGGAAACAGTCTGGTAATCTGGAAGAGGAGTGCATGGCGACACATTTGTCCCGAAACTGTGGTCCTGAGATTATCTCTATGTCAGCGATACCAATGAGGGTTCATGCGTAACAGGATATTTCAGAAAATATCCTGTGCTTATCCTGACAGATATCTGCCCCAGTCGTGTAGGGGAGCAACAATCAGCATGAGTGCAAGGTTAAGTAATATCAAAATAACAAAAGGTGACCAGTCGATACCACCAGTTGCTGGAATATAGCGTCTGATGGGCCTGACTAGAGGATCACTTAACTGATAAAGCAAGACAGTAAAAGGTGAGTAGCTACCAGGCTGAATCCAGCTGATGACGGCTTGTATGATAATTATGATAATGTATACCCAGATCAGCAATCCCAGTAATTTCGAGGCGATGATAACTGGAATACTTAGAGGAGATGGGATGTGTCCACTAATCAGCAATGCGACTAGACATATCTCCAGGAGCTGCAACAGCACCATCAGCAGGAGTGATGGCCAATCAATTCCCATATATCCGGGGATCCACCGGCGTAGTGGTTTTAAGGCAGGGTTTGTTACGGTAATTAAAAACTGACAAATGGGATTATAAAAATCTGCTCGAATGGTCTGCAGTAAAAAACGCAGCATTACTGCAGCCAAATACAGTCCAAATACCATATTTACAATAAAAATACCTGCATTTATAAGATAGCTGCTGCCAGACATTATTTTCCCCCTAATGATGTGGCCAATTCAGCCGATCTTTTTTGTGCTGCCTTGAGAGCATCTGCAAATAATTCTTCTATACCGCCGTCCATCAATACATTCAAAGCTTGTTCTGTCGTACCGCCGGGAGAGGTCACCTGTTTACGCAGTGTCTGTGCATCGTGATTGCTTTCCAATGCCATTTTTGCTGCGCCAAACGCAGTTTGCAAAGTGAGTATGCGTGCATGTTCCTGAGATAGTCCAAGCTGAGTTGCGGCTTTTTCCATAACTTCCATGATAAGAAACCAATAGGCTGGACCACTTCCCGATAGAGCGGTAACGGCGTCCATAAGTGTTTCATCATCCAACCAGATGGCTAAACCAACAGAACGCATGATTGCTTCTGCCAGATCACGCTGTGTTTCACTTGTGTGCCTGTTGGCGCAGAGTGCTGTTGCGCCTGCCTGTATTATTGCTGGCGTGTTCGGCATGGTACGCACGATAGCAAGTTCTTCGCCAGCCCATTGTCCGAGATGTGAGAGTTGAATGCCTGCTGCGATCGAGATAAGCAGAGGCTTCTCCTTTGCCAGGGCTGCCTTCATCGCCAGTAAGGTGTCTTGCATCGATTGTGGTTTGACCGCCAATACGACAACGTCTGTATCTTTAATCGCTTGCCGGTTATCTTCCAGTACTTCAATGTTGAATTGGGAGGCCGCTGTTTGGCGCTGCTCTGCATTTATGTCGGTTCCGGTGATGGAATTGACTGACAGACCGTTAGCAATCAACCCTCCGATCAGACTTCGACCCATGTTGCCACAGCCAATGAAGGTTATTCTCGAATTTTTCATGCAAAACTCTCTTCCTTTATTTGATTGAGGGTATCGGCTAAGTGTAACAATTTATGTTCAACTTGATACATTTCAAAGTAGTTTGGGTATCAGCAGTTGTCAGTAATTTCTTGATCCAAAAATTGCTGTTCCTATGCGTACTATGGTTGCCCCTTCAGCAATGGCTGCTTCCAGATCATTGGTCGTGCCCATTGACAGTGTGTCTAGCTCAGGGTGTGTACTTTGCAGCTCAGTAAATAATCGTTTCAATTCTCTGAAAGGGATGCGTTGTCTTTCAAGATCAGAATCTTGTGCTGGCATTGCCATCAGTCCCCTTATTTTGATATTTGCTAAAGATGAACAATCATTAGCAAGCTGTATTAATTCGTCTGGGGCGATACCAGATTTACTGTTTTCACCGCTGATATTGATTTGCAGGCAGATATTTAAGGGCGGCAGATGGTCGGGGCGTTGTTCGTTGAGTCTTCGAGCAATTTTAATTCTGTCAATGGTATGTGCCCATTGGAAGAGTTGTGCGATATCACGTGTTTTATTTGATTGTATCGATCCAATGAAATGCCAGATGAGTTGAGGGTTTTTAAAGTACATTATTTTTTTTACTGCCTCCTGCAGATAATTCTCGGCAAAACAACATTGTCCGGCTTCAATGGCTATTTGTATGGCGGTGACAGGTTTGGTTTTGCTAACTGCCAATAACTGAACTGAGTTGGGGGCGCGGTTGAAGCGCCGTTCAGCAGCAGAAATTCTTTGCCTGATTTGTGCAAGTGCAACAGAAATATTTTTTTCAGTGCTTATTTCGGCGTTTTTACTGGTATTTTTCCTGGTGTTTTTCATGGGTGATCATTTTTGGGGATAGCGGTGGTCTAACCTTCAAAAAGCAAGTAATATTGTGGTGAGAACATCATAATAATAAAGCAAATTTTTACCTATTGAAGACGTAATAGAATTAATTATATTTCTGTTAGATTTATTCAGTTATTAGGCTGAAGCATAAATTATATCGTGGTGTATATAACCAGATTATTAACATTGTAACTGTTTTCCTACGGGAGGATTTAGATGGATATTGGTGAACTTCTCGCATTCGGTGAAAAAAATGGCTCGTCTGACTTGCATTTATCCGCCGGTGTGCCCCCAATGATTCGTGTCGATGGTGACATGAGAAAGATTAACGTTCCTGTCCTTACCCACACGGAAGTCCACGACATGGTCTATGACATCATGAACGATAAACAGCGCAAGGATTTTGAAGAATTTTGGGAGTGTGATTTCTCTTTTGAAATTCCTGGTCTGGCACGATTTCGCGTCAATGCCTTTAATCAAAATCGCGGCGCTGGTGCCGTGTTTCGAACCATTCCGTCCGAGATCCTGTCGTTGGAAGATCTAAAGTGCCCAAAGATTTTCGAAGAGTTGTCTGATATCCCTCGTGGCGTGGTGCTGGTAACAGGGCCGACAGGATCCGGTAAATCCACCACCCTGGCTGCCATGGTGAACCACAAAAACGAAAATGAATATGGTCATATCCTTACAGTGGAAGATCCGATTGAATTCGTACATGTCAGCAAGAAATGCCTCATCAACCAGCGTGAGGTCCATCGAGATACCCTGGGTTTTAATGAGGCCCTGCGCTCTGCTTTGCGTGAAGACCCAGATGTTATTCTCGTGGGTGAAATGCGCGATCTGGAAACTATTCGCCTGGCGCTATCTGCTGCTGAAACCGGTCACCTGGTATTTGGAACCTTGCATACCAGTTCTGCTGCCAAGACCATTGATCGTATTATCGATGTGTTCCCGGCGGCAGAGAAAGATATGATACGTGCCATGTTGTCCGAGTCTCTGAAGGCTGTTATCGCGCAGACCTTGCTTAAGAAAATTGGTGGCGGCCGTGTCGCCGCACATGAAATTATGATTGGTACGCCTGCTATTCGTAACCTGATTCGAGAGAACAAGATTGCACAGATGTATTCAGCAATACAGACAGGGCAACAATTTGGTATGAAAACGCTGGATCAGGATCTGGCCGAGTTGGTCAAGAAAAATGTGATCACTCGGGAAGAGGCCTTGTCCAAATGTGCTAACAAAGACACTTTTCCGTAAATAGAGACTTGCATGACACATAATTAACAGGAGGAACTCGTGGAAAGAGAACAAGCGATAAAATTCATGCGTGATCTTCTCAAGCTGATGATTGAGAAGGAGGGTTCCGATCTATTTATCACGGTAGGTTTTCCTCCTGCGATCAAGATACATGGCAAGATTACGCCGGTGTCAAAAACTGAGTTGACAGCAGACAACACCAAAGCCCTGGCATACGCGGTCATGAATGACAAGCAGTTGAAGGAGTACGAGGCGACAAAGGAATGTAATTTCGCTGTTAATCCTGTGGGCGTGGGTCGATTTAGAGCAAATGCGTTTATTCAGCAGGGATATTGCGGTCTGGTCATGCGTACCATTGAAACTGAAATACCCAATCTTGACAAACTCAAGCTGCCAGAAGTTTTGAAAGACATTGTCATGACCAAACGCGGGTTGGTTATCATGGTCGGCGGAACAGGTTCAGGTAAATCTACCTCGTTGGCGGCCATGATAGATTACCGAAACGAGAATTCATTCGGCCATATCATTACCATTGAAGATCCGATCGAATATGTACACCCACACAAGAGTTGTATCATTATGCAGCGTGAAGTGGGGATGGATACGGATGACTGGGAAATCGCACTGAAAAACACTTTGCGACAGGCCCCTGATGTTATTTTGCTGGGAGAGATTCGTGATCGTATGACGATGGAGTTTGGTATCGCCTTTGCCGAAACGGGACATTTGGCGATGGCCACCCTGCATGCCAACAGTGCTAACCAGGCACTGGATAGAATCATTAACTTTTTCCCGGAGGAACGCCGTCAGCAATTGTTAATGGATCTATCGTTAAACTTGAAGGCGGTGATTGCGCAGAGACTTCTTAAAACGATTGATGGTAAGGGTCGTGCTGCCGCGATTGAGATTATGCTGAACTCCCCACTAATTTCTGATCTGATACTAAAAGGCGAGGTCCATGAGATTAAGACTATTATGTCCAAGTCCAATGAATTGGGCATGAAGACTTTCGATCAGGCATTGTTCGATCTTCATCAGGAGGATCGGGTAACACTGGAAGATGCACTGCGCAACGCAGATTCAATGAATGAATTACGTTTGAGAATCAAACTGCAAGGCAAGGATGCCAAGGATGCCAAGGAAGACACTCTGGATCATTTACAATTGCATGAAGAAGAAAAAGATTCAGGCGGAATGTATTAAATAATACAGACAATTATGATTCAGAAAAATTTGGGATAGGCAATTGTTGATAACAGAGAATAATCTTTAGTTTCGGGGGTAGTAAATCAGTATGGATATGACACCTTATCTTAAGTTAATGGTTGAGAAGAATGCTTCGGATATATTCATTACCACAGGCGCTCCAGTAAAGATCAAACTAGAAGGTGTTATAACTTCTGTCGGCAAGACTATTCTGACAGGTGAGATTTGCAAGGCGGCAGCCTATAACATCATGAACGATATTCAGATCAAGCATTTCGAAGAAACTATGGAATGTGATTTTGCTATTGCACTTGCAGATGGCTCTGCAAGATTTCGTGTCAATGCTTTTCGTCAAAGGGGTGAAGTAGGGCTGGTGCTTCGCCTTATTCCTTCGGAAATACCCACGATTGAACAGCTGGGCCTACCGGAAATATTGCAGGAGATGATACTGAATAAAAGAGGCTTGATCCTGATGGTCGGTTCGACTGGTTCAGGTAAATCAACAACACTCGCGGCGATGATTAATTATCGGAATTGCAATATGGCGGGGCACATCTTGTCGATTGAAGATCCGATCGAGTTTAGTCATACCAATATCAAGTCGATTGTAAACCAACGTGAAGTCGGGGTTGATACACTTAGCTATCGAAATGCCCTGAAAGCTTCTTTGCGTGAAGCCCCCGATGTCATTCTGATTGGTGAAATTCGTGATCGTGAAACCATGGAAGCATTGATGGAATTATCCAATACAGGCCATCTGGCTTTGTCAACATTACATGCCAATAACGCTAACCAGGCGATGGAAAGAGTTATCAACTTGTTTCCTCCGGATGCACACAAACAGTTGTTTATGGATTTGTCTTTAAACATACGGGCAGTTATTTCACAGAGGCTTGTTCCGGGGATCGATGGAAAACGTTGTGCCGCCATTGAAATTCTGGTGAACACGCCACACATTGCCGAGTTGATCCTGAAGGGTGATTTAGATGAGATGAAGGTGGCAATGGAAGAAAGCGGACAAAAGGGTATGCAAACCTTCGATAAGGCCCTTTTCAATCTATACAAGGAAGGCCGTATTGAACTTGAGGAAGCATTGAACAATGCCGATTCACGAACAAACCTGGAAGCTAAGATTAATTTCGGTTAGGCCAACTGTTTCAAGATCAGAGATCCCCTGGAGTAGTTGTGCATGACTGCCTGTCAGGCAGGTGGAAATATTGACGCGGCTTCGAATACAGGTCCATCGACACAGACACGTTTCATGCTGGGGCCTCGTTCTGTTTCGACAAGTACCGTGCAGCCGGCACAGCCACCAACGGCACACGCCATATATTCTTCAAGTGATATCTGACAGGCAAGACCATAACGATGAGCCATTTGACTGACTGCCTTGAGCATAGGGGCAGGGCCACAGCTGAATATTTCAACTTCATTGAGTGTTTCTTCATCAAGAGAATCAAGCCAGTGGCTGGCAAGATCTGTCACATAGCCATCATAACAACCGGAATAACCCTGCAAGCTTGTTAATCGACTCGGTATTCCCCAGTCTTCCAGCAAAGGCATTGATGCAATCACCCCTTCAGGAAGACCATCAAGCATGATTTGTGATGGTTTTGCGCTAAACGGGAATGGAACTTCAGAACCCATGATGACAAAGGGTTTGATATTACTGGCTGTCGCCTTGATGTGCTCGGAAAGAAAGACCATGGGGGGGATACCTACCCCTCCGCCAATCAATAATGGGTATTTTTTATATTGATCAAGTTTGAATGGCACACCTATCGGGCCAATCAGGTCAATACTTTCACCGACATTGCGTGTGCTTAGTCGAGTAGTTCCAATCCCGTGTGCCTTATAAAGCAGATCTATCCATCCTGCTTTTTTATCGGCGCGCATGATAGACATGGGTCTGCGCATCGGCAGTTCAGTATCACATTGCATGTGTACGAAGCTGCCTGGCTGTGCGTGCGATGCCGTTAATGGTGCTTGCAAACGCATATAATATTGATCACCCTCCAAAGCAGTATGCTCAAGCAGTTCTGCGTGTTCCAGGTACAGAGTATTACGTGATTCAGGGTGCTTCATTCTCGGGTATGGTTTTTTTTTGGGAGAGATTGATGAAGGTATTAAGGTTGAAAAATAATATTGCCATCAACCAGGGTATGCGTAACTTTGCCTGTCATTTCCCATGAGGCAAAAGGGGTGTTTTTTCCTGCACTCAGGAGCGCCTCTGTTTCCACTATCCAGGATGATTCGGGATCAAATATACAAATGTCGGCACGAGAACCAATAGAAAGTTTGCCTGTATCTAACCCTGCAATTTTAGCTGGTGCTGATGTTAAGGCAGCTATTGCTTGCTGTAATGTCAGGTTTTTGTCCCTGACTAATTGTAAGGTCAGGGGTAAAAGCATCTCAATTGTTGAAGCGCCGGGCTCAGTCATACTAAAGGGGGCTGATTTGGCATCCGACTCATGGGGCTGATGATCAGAACAAATAGCAGTAATTGTTCCATTTGCCAGACCCGTGCGCAGTCCTTCCTTGTCTCGCTGGCTCCTGAGCGGGGGCAGGACATAACAATCCGTATTGAATGAGCTTATATCCATGTCCGTAAGGTGAAGATGTGCGATGCCAACATCGGCAGTAACATCGATACCACGTACTTTGGCCTCTGCAAGTAATTCAATACTTCGAGCTGTTGAAATTCTACAAAAATGTACACGTGCACCCGTTTGTTCGACCAGTAGCAAGGCACGACTGACAGCGACAGTTTCTGCTGTTTCTGGAATAGCTGGTAGTCCCAGCCTGGTACTAACAGGTCCCTCGTGTACAACACCATTATTTCTCAGGTAATCATCTTCGCAATAAAGGTGTACCGTAATTTCGCAAGTCGCAGCGTATTCAAGTGCTCGTCTTAATACTTCTGTATCAACAATTGGCGCATAAGCATTACTTACGCCGATACAGCCAGCGTTTTTTAAAGCGTCCATTTCAGCAAGCGTTTTCCCTTTCAATCCATGTGTCAGTGCGCCCAGAGGAAAGACCTTGGCTTGCTGACTATTTGACGCATGCTGAAAGATCAATTCGACAACCGCGGGTGTATCTATGACTGGAATAGTATCTGGAGGGCAACAGATAGATGTAATCCCGGAAGCGATGGCCGCTGTGGTTTCTGAAGCAATGGTCGCTTTATGTTCTTCTCCAGGTTCACGAAGACGTGCGCAAAGATCGATCAGCCCCGGACAAACGATTTGAGCAGTTGCATCGATTTCCTGTTCGGCCTTGAAACCTTTTGGTGATTTACCAATCCCGACAATGAGTCCTTCATCGATAAATAGATCACCTGTTTGATCAATATTATTTGCCGGGTCAATAATACGGCCACTGCTTATTTTCAGTCGCATTATGCAGTCTCCTCAGATTGACTGCCCGTGGTCTTATCTTCCAGGGTCTTATCTTCCAGGGTTTTATTTCCTGGAGGTTGATTCCCCATGACCATGGCCATGATGGCCATGCGCACTGAAATTCCGTGACTTACCTGCTGTAATATCACTGAGCGTTCACTGTCCGCGATACTTGATTCTATTTCGATGCCTCTGTTAATCGGGCCCGGATGCATAACAATTGCATCTGCTTTGGCGAGCGCCAGTTTCTTCTCGTCCAGTCCATAGCGTTTGAAGTATTCATGTTCACTGGGCAGCAGCGCGCTACGCATACGTTCACGTTGTAAGCGCAACATCATAACGACATCAACATCTTTCATACCTTCATTCATATCATAATATGCATGTGCACCAAGGCTGCTAATATCAGCAGGGATTAAGGTTCTGGGTCCGATGACCCTGATCTCTGGCACACCAAGAATACTTAAGGCATGAATCTCTGAGCGTGCGACCCTTGAATGCAATACATCGCCGATGATGGCCACCTTGAGTTTAGTAAAATCAGGTTTGTGCTTACGGATGGTAAACATATCCAACATCGCCTGGGTGGGATGTGAATGGCGACCATCACCGCCATTAATTACTCTTATATGTGGTGCGACTTTTGAGGCGATAAAATGTGCCGCGCCGCTGTTGGCGTGGCGAATGATAAACATATCACAATGCATGGCTTCCAGTGTTTGTAGTGTATCTGAAAGGGTTTCGCCTTTTTTGGTTGCAGAGCTAAGGATATTCAGGTTCAGTACATCGGCGGATAGTCTTTTCGCAGCCAGTTCGAAAGTTGTTCGTGTGCGCGTACTGGGCTCGAAAAATAGATTGGCAATTGTTATGCCACGCAACAAGGGGATTTTCTTTACGGCACGTTCACTGATTGCAGCGAATGATTCGGCATAATCAAGAATTTCAAAAAGCAGGGAACGGTCAATACCTTCGATGGTAAGAAAATGTTTAAGTCGACCTTGGTCGTCGAGTTGAATATTGTTTCCTGTCATTCCGTCCCGGTTATTTCCAGAGTCAGATCCCCAGTGTTGTCGTCTGTAGGGCTTTCTGCGGCGCAGAGTTTAACATGTTCTCTGGGGTTTAGTGTCAACCTTTTACCAACAAAATCTGCCTGTATAGGAAGTTCATGTGCACCGCGATCGATAAGTACGGCCAGCCGAACGCTGGCAGGACGGCCATAATCAAAGATTTCGTTTAATGCTGCACGAATTGTTCTGCCAGTTTGGAGTACGTCATCCACCAATAAAATGTGTTTATCTTCAATATCAAAAGGCAGTTTTGAAGGGGTGACCTGTGGGTGTATGCCGATGCGACTGAAGTCATCACGATAAAAAGCGATATTGAGTTTGCCTAGTGGGTGTTGAAGTTTCAATTCCTTGTGTAGCCTTTCTGCAATCCACACACCGCCTGTGTGAATTCCGATCATCAATAATTCAGACAACTCTTTCGCTGCTATTGTGGTTTTTAACTCAGCGAGCATTTCATCAATACATTGATCAACGTCTGTCATGTCATCACTTATATCTTGTTTTGGCATTTTTCATTTCAGGTGATTTTTGTGGGGGCGATCTTATCATGATTCTCTGCAAACCATGTTTCCAGAATGGCTTGTGCTGCGACGGGATCCAGATCAGTAGTTTTTCCTGTGCGTTGTTTTGCTTCAAATGATGATAAACGTTCGTCAACCCCATATACAGGTAGATGAAAACGCCCATGTAACTGACGCATAAATTTTTCAGAGGCAACAGTCATCTCCTGAACTTCATCTATCATGTTCAGTGGCACGCCGACAACCAGGGCATCCGGTTGCCATTCTTTTATTAATTGTTCGATATCATTCCAGTCAGGTTTATTATTATTATTTTTAACTGTCTTTAGTGGGTTGGCGGTTTTAGTAATAGATTGGCCTACCGCGACACCGATACGTTTGGTGCCAAAATCAAAACACAAAAGCGTATTTATTTCACGCGTGTCCGACATCAGGCGAGAGTTGATCTATATTGATGCCCAAAAGACAGGCCGCTGAATTCCAGCGTTGTTCTATCGGTGTGTCGAAAATGATTTTCGACTCTGCAGGGCCACTTAACCATATGTTGTCCTGTATCTCTTTTTCCAGTTGACCCGCTGACCAGCCCGCGTAACCTAGCGCGATAAATGAATTTTCTGGCCCTTCACCATTGGCAATGGCATTGAGGATGTCAATTGAGGTGGCAAGACCTATTTGATCATTTACCTTCAGTGACGAATCCCAGTCTTTGTCATATTTATGTAAAATAAAACCTCGATCAGATTGCACCGGGCCACCATCATAAATAGGCGTGTCATTGGCAATGCCGTCCTTAAAGCTAATGTCCATTTGTTCCAGGACTTCTCCGAGCACCAGATCCAGCGGTTTATTGATAACGATCCCCATGGCACCTTCCTCATTATGAGAGCAGATGTAGGTCACTGTATGGTAGAAATTGGGGTCATAAAGCCCCGGCATGGCTATCAGGAAATGATTCGTAAGATTCATTGAGTCCATGAGCCTAGTATCTTTAACTACGAGGCAAACTACAAGCAAGAATTTTTATCTGAAGTGATGGTTATTGAGGAATTGCCAGGTGCGAGTGATGTGCAGAATATCTGTTTCCTTACGAATTTGATCCGGGAATGGAGAATAGGGCGAGGCAAGCTTAACGATGCGGATGGCAGCATCATCAAGCACCTTATGTCCTGAAGAACGTCGCACGGTGATCTGATTGATGGAACCATCATCATTCAGAGCAACGTCGAGAATTAAACTGCCCGATAATTTCCTTTTTCGCGCAGCCTCTGGATAGTTTAAATTTCCCACACGTTCAACCTTGGAGCGCCATGCTTCCATATAGGAGGCATATTTATATTCTTTTGTACTCGCAGAAATGAATTTTCTTCTCGGACGTTCGGCTTTTGCCTGAAGTTTACGTCTTATCTGGGCACTCAGTGAGGCTATCTTAAAGCTATTCGCCATCAGCGCTGTTGCGCTGAGCGTCGGAGGTAATGCCGGTTTTTCCGGGACTTGCCTGTCCCGCACATTTTCATCTGGTTTTTGTTGTTCGGCTACTTCTTCAGCCGGTTTAGCTTGTTCATCTTTGATGTCGATTTTTTCTGCCAGTCTTTCCTCGGCTTGATTAGACTCAACAGCTAGTTGTTCCACAATTTCTGCAGGTTCTGGTTCTGTTTCAGCGACAATTTCTGGTGCCTCTGCAGCAGATTCTGCGGGGGGTTGTGATTCTGCGGGAGGGGGTGCGGAAATTTCAGGTTCTTCCTGAGGGAATGGTGCAGGTAAAGGTGTTGAAGGGGTTTCTGCTTCTGCCAAATCGCCACCACCTAGAAGACTTGCCTGCGCAAGGATTTTTGCATCTTCAGGGGGGTCGCTTTTTTGTTGGACGAGAATAATTTCCATCGTCTCGTAACGGGGAGGTGGACTATCTTCAGGGGCAAATGTGACGCCAAGCACAAGGATGCCATGTGCCATGACGGCAAGACAAAACGTCAGACCGAAACGATCTGTCGGTGTTATCAGTGGTTTAGCCCTCATATTGCACGAGTACGCTATAAATCAGGATGAATTGGTTACGAAATAACAAATTTAACATTTTCAGAAGATGTGTAGTTTGTCATCATAAATTGCGCTTGGCGAGCCCTCACTGGTTCTGATGTATTTTGCGTGCACATGCTCTCTCCACCAGAGCTACGACTATGGTTGCGGTCGCGAGCACACGCAAAATACATCAGCCCTGCGTGATTGTGTGCAAGGACGCACTAATGCCGCAAAGACAGGAGTCGAGAGCGGTCATCTCACCAACTCGTGCACAAATGTGGCCTGACCACTGCTATTATCAATACATCAGTTTCCTGTTAAGTCCACAAAATAAAGTATTTTCAAATATATTTAATGGTTGTTTCAGGCTGTTGCAAGCTTTTGTTCAATCGCATCCATTAAATCACCTGCAATATCGAGATTGTATATTGTATCAAGTTCCCTGATACAGGTTGGACTGGTGACATTAATTTCTGTTAAATAATCACCAATCACATCAATACCGACAAACAACAAGCCCTTCTCTTTTAAAACAGGCGCCAGTTGTTCGCATATCCACCGGTCTCTGTCGGTCAACTCAACACCTTTTGCTGTTCCGCCTGCCGCCAGGTTGCCGCGAATTTCACCTTGTTTGGGAATACGGGCCAATGCGTAGGGCACAGGGTTGCCATTAATAATCAGAATGCGTTTGTCGCCATGGACAATTTCCGGAATAAATTTCTGGACCATGACATGTTTAGCACCGTTCTCTGTCAGTGTTTCAATAATGACATTGGTGTTTTGATCAGGGTGCTGGATCCTGAAGATTGAAGCTCCTCCCATACCATCCAGAGGCTTGAGGATAATATCCCTATGCTCATCCAGAAAAGCGAGTATGTGTTCTGATTTTCTGGCAACCAGTGTCGGCGTTGTACATTGTGGAAACCAGCTGACAAATAATTTTTCATTGGCATCACGCAAAGATGCAGGATCATTGACGACCAAAGTGCCTTGCCGATGTGCTAATTCCAGCAAGTAGGTTGAATAAATGTACTCCATATTAAAAGGTGGATCTTTACGCATGAGGATGACATCAAGATCAAATAATGACAGCGTCATTGCATCATGAAATTGATACCAACGGGAGACTTCATCTTCCACGGTCATCCTACGCGTCGTTGCACTTGGAATATCGTTGACAAGAAACAGATCATCCATTTCCATATAGTAAATATCCCAGCCCCTGGATTGTGCCGCGAGCAGCATGGCAAATGAGCTGTCTTTTGCAATATTTATCCCGCTGATGGGATCCATGATAATACCCAGTTTCATAATTCTATTTTCATCTTCTATTGTTCATCTGTCATAATAACATTCTAACCATTGATGAGCCTGGTAAATTATGTCGTTAAAAAAGAGCGCGAAGCCCAGCAAAAGGAGCATAAGGATCGCAACCCGGGAAAGCCCGTTAGCATTGTGGCAAGCAGAGCATGTGAAGGCTCAGCTTCAGCAATATCATTCTGAGCTTGAAGTCGAACTGGTGAGTATGCAAACAGAGGCTGATCGAATACTGGACAGGCCCTTGTCATCGGTCGGTGGTAAAGGCTTGTTCATCAAAGAACTTGAGCAGGCCTTATATGATCATCAGGCAGATATTGCCGTGCATTCGATGAAAGACGTGACTATTGATATGTCGGAGGGACTGCAATTAGCCGTGATTCTAAAACGTGAAGATCCGCATGATGTATTTATCTCGGAAAAATACAAAAAAATAAGTGATTTGCCTCAAGGGGCAGTCGTTGGTACATCCAGTCTGCGTAGAAAATGTCAGTTAATGGCGTGGCGAGGCGATCTGGATATTAAAGATCTTCGCGGGAATGTTGGCACGCGTCTGAAGAAACTTGATGATGGAGAATACGATGCCATCATTCTTGCTGCGGCAGGTGTTATACGGCTGGGTCTTGAAGATCGCATCAGCGAAGTCATTTCAATAGATATTATCTTGCCCGCGATTGGTCAGGGCGCCATAGGCATACAGATGAGGACAGGGGATAATGATGTCCTGGAAAAGATTTGTTTACTCAATCATGAAACAACCCAGCAACAAGTTGAGACAGAACGCGTAGTCAGCAGACGTTTGTTTGGCGGTTGTCAGTTGCCCATCGCGGCCTATGCCGAGATAGATCAAGATAAGATCGGGCAGGAAAGGATCAGGATAAGTGGCATGGTTGGGCGTGTAGATGGTAGTGAGATTATTAAGGATTCGGTAATCGGTGATCTTCAAGATAGAGATGCCCTTGGGTTACGACTTGCTGAAACATTACTGAAAAATGGTGCTGACGACATACTTAAAGAATATTTGCATGACTGAGGTACTCGATGGCATAAAGGTTCTTGTTACTCGACCAGAACAGCAGGCAGAATCACTTTGTGAGGCCATCGAAAATCTGGGCGGGGTGGTGATTCGTTTTCCAGTAATAGAAATAAAACAAAGCAGAAATCAACAAGCCGCCAAAACGGTTCTAGACAATATTCCTCAATACGATATCGGAATTTTTATTAGCAGGAATGCTGTTGATTGGACAATGAATTTGTTGGACGAAAAAACGTCGACCCAAAAAAAATCAAGCCTGGATAAGCTGACTTTAATCGCTATAGGTGCAGCAACAGCAAAGACACTTAAGCAAGCTTCATCAGCACTGGTCATTACAAATAGCGGTGTAAATAGTGAAGCCTTGCTTGAACTAGATGCACTGGGTACCAAAGAGGTTGGCGGCAAGAAAATTATTATATTTCGTGGTGAAGGTGGGCGTGAATTCCTGGCGACAGAACTGAAAAAAAGAGGTGCAGAAGTAGACTATGCGGAAGTTTATCGTCGTAGTTGTCCGCAATACGATAGATCTACGATAGATGAACTTTGGTTATCAAACAGTCCTGATGTTGTTATTGTCACCAGTAATAATGGGCTAGAGAATTTATTTTCCCTGTTGAATGAAGAACAGAGAAGTCTTTTATTAACCAAACAATTAATTGTTATGACTGAGCGGATACTGGGTTTTTCAGTTGATTTTGGTTTTACCAGGCCACCAATTCTTGCTGAAGAAAGTGAAGATGAAGGTATACTCAAGGCAATAGTGGAGTGGGCTGCTTCGAAGTGAGTTATATTGAAATGGGCCGGAGAGATAATGGATGAGTGATGAAGACAATAAACTGGTAGTTGATGATCAGCTTGAAGATCAGACTGGCAATGCAGAAGATATGAAAGTAGATAATGAAAACCCAGGTAATAATAACCTTGGGCAAATAGATTCAGGTCAAACCACAAAAAAGAAATGTCGGGGTCGATCATTTGCTCTGATATTTTTGATTTTGATCGGTGGTTTAATAGTTGGGGGTGGCTATCTCTGGAAAGAACTACAACAAACCAGGATAGATCTAGCTGAACTGGGAAATAATGTTCAGGCAAAAGAGCAGGCTCAGGCCGGGTTAACGAGCGGAAATATTGCAGCGATGTCAACTATGCAAGATGCAATAAAGCAACTGCAACAAAAACAAAGCGAACAGTCGGATGCATTGACATCACTATATCGTGACAGACAGGTTAGTAATGAAGACTGGGCCATTGCAGAGGTTGAGTACTTGTTAATTATCGCCATGCAACGTTTGTTACTGGAGGAAGATGTCATATCGGCATTGGCGGCAATGGAAGCTGCAGATCTAAGGCTCAAAAATCTTGGAGACCCTGGGTTGGTGCCTGTAAGGCAACAACTGGTATCAGACATGAATCAGTTGCGAGCTGTCAAACTTGCAGACATCGCGGGTATGGCTATCTATCTGGCAGAGCTGGTTTCCCTTGCTGCCGATCTGCCGCTGAACTCGGAAATAATTACAAAAGAAAACGCAGTACGTACAGCAAATGAAAATCAGGTTGATGATGGGCCAGATGCCGAACCAGTCTGGAAAAAGATCCCTCGTCTGCTCTGGCAAGAAATAAAAAGTCTGGTTGTTATCAAACGGGCAGGAGAAGTGGAACAGGTCTTGTTGTTACCTGGTGAAGAATATTTCCTAAGCCAGAATCTCAGACTGGAACTGGAAAGTGCAAGACTGTCAGTACTACGTGCAGATTCAGGAAACCTGCGCGCCTCTATCGTGCTTATACAATCATGGCTACGTCAGTATTTTGATACTAATAATTCAGCGGTAATTAATGTCATGGAAACACTGGATCAAATGCAGACAATTGAACTTAAGCCTGATCTACCTGACATCAGTTCTTCTGTGGAAACCTTGCGGGCTTATCTTCGCGAAGTCACAAATGAATCAGTGAGTGCAGATAAGATTTCAGAAGAGATCCAGACACAATGAGATTACTGCTCTTAATTATCATTTCATTATTGCTGGCAGTAGCCGTTGGTACCTATGCCGAGCATGATGCTGGACAGATGATAATTACAATTTCCGGCTGGACAATACAAACAAGCTTCAGTTTTTTCGTTATCTCAATCGTTGTTTTATTTCTGCTGTTTTATTTTCTGTTGCGTATGATAAGTCGTTTCTGGAATATGCCCGGACAACTAGGCAGTTGGAAGAAAGGCAGGCACCAACGATTGTCTGAAAAATATTTATCACGTGGTTTGATGGCGCTGGTTGAGGGGAACTGGAATAAGGCTGAGGTTTCCCTGACCAAAGGTGCACCATACAGCCAGGCACCCTTGGTTAATTATCTGGCTGCTGCGCGAGCTGCACAGCAATTGGGCGCAGTCGAAAGACGTGATAGTTATTTAATGCAGGCTTATAAAGAAGATCCAGATGAAGAAGTCGCCATTGGTCTGGTACAGGCAGAACTGCAAATCAAACAGCAGCAAACGGAACAGGCACTGGCGACATTGACACACTTGCATAATCAAAAGCCAAAGCAGGATCAGGTTAAGAATATGTTGTTGCATACCTACGCTGAGCTTAAGGATTGGGATGCAATGCTGAAATTATTACCCAAGGTACAACGTGCAGGGATTTTACCTCGTGAGCAAATTCAGGCAAGACAACTGGAAGCATATGGTGGTTTGTTAAAACAAGTAGGCATGGATGCGGATAAAGAAAAATTAAGCAATGCCTGGTTAAATATCCCGAGAAAATTACGTACCGAATTTCACCTGATTGAAGTTTATACAGAAGAAAAACTGAAACTTACTGATGCATCAGACTGCGAACCTTTAATCCATAAGGCATTAAAAAAACAGTGGGATATTGCCTTGCTTGGTTTATACGGTTTGGTAGAAGGTAAAGATATAGCCAGGCAGCTAAAGTTTGCCGAAGGTTTTTTGTCCAGTCATGCAAGAGAACCAGTTTTATTGTTAACGCTAGGCAGGCTGAGTGTTAAGAACAAACTCTGGGGCAAGGCGAGAACTTATCTGGAAGAGAGTATTGAAATCAACCCACTTCCAGAAGCCTATAGAACACTGGCTACTGTTCTGGAAGAGTTGGGTGAGCATGGAGCGGCGGCGGTTCAATATCAGAAAGGCCTGGAATTGGCGACGGTGGGGTTGTCTGGTGGTGGGGTAAAGTTGTTGGGGCAAGCTGAGTAATCGTCATTACTGAGTAATTCTCGTCATATCAGCCTCGAACTGATGGTCGTCATACTGGCGCATGCCAGTATCCAGTAGAATTTATCATTCCCACGCAACTTCCGTCATACTGGTCTCAAGCCGACGACCGTCATTCCTGCGGATGCAGGAATCCAGTCAAAAATGTACCGCCTGAAAGGCGGCCTTTCTTATCCATAAGATCTTACTCTTATCATAGTATAGGTTTCGCCCCCATGGCGAGTACCTTCTTTTCATAAAGAAGGTACCAAGAAAACCTTTCCCTAATGTCTTCCCCTGCGGGTTCCTGAATTTATTCTGATGACCAACGCGCCGTCCAGAGGACTCGTCCCTGATCCGGTGGACTAAAAATCACATCCCTGTGATTTTTGCGCTATCCATCAAAATAAATTCAGTAAGACATCAACGGGCGATAAAAAAACCAATGTTGAGAACGGCGAACTCGCCGGTTAAAGGTGAAATCATTCTTTAATTAAGAAACGAAACCAATTAACTGGTAGCGAATTCGAACGAGTCTGAGTAGATGTATTCTGCGGAGAGACCGCGTTCTATGAAGGAATCGAGAACGGCGTGTACCATGGGTGGTGGCCCGCAGGTGTAGACTTCGTAGCCTGACACATCTTTGATATCTTCGAGGATGGCGTTGTGGACAAAGCCGGTTCTTCCCTGCCATTTGTCTCCATCTTCTAGTTCTGAAAGTACCGGTGTATATTCGATGTGTTCGTGTTCATCGGCCCAGGATTGTGCGAGTTGATTGAGGTAGAGGTCTTCTTCTTTGCGAGCGCCCCAGTAGAAATGAATCGGGCGTTTGTCACCCAGATATAATGCATGTTCGATAATGCCTTTGATGGGGGCGAAGCCTGTTCCGCCTGCAACCATAATAATCGGTCGCTCTGAGTCTTCTCTGAGGAAAAAAGTTCCCAGCGGTCCTTCAAATCTTAATAGTGTGCTTTCTTTTAATTCGTGAAAGGCATATTCCGAAAATAAACCACCATCATAATGACGGATATGTAATTCCAGATAGTCGTCATTATGTGGTGCGTTGGCCAATGAAAACGATCGCTTCTTTCCTTCACGTAATAATAAGTCGATATATTGCCCGGCGAGGAATTGCAGGCGTTCGCTCTTTGGTAATTTTAAAAAAAGGCGAATTACATCATGATTAAGTTGTTTAATCTCTGTGACACGGCAGGGCAGTCTGCGAATGGTAATATCGCTGACCTGGTCGATCTCCTGCGCTTCTATAATGACATCAGATTCCGGGATGGCCTGACAAAAGAGCGCATAACCTTCTTTGCTTTCTTGCTCTGAAATACCCGTAACTTCATTTTTATAATGAATCTTACCTTTGATTAATTTGCCTTTACAGGATCCACAAGCACCATTTCGGCATCCGTAAGGGAAGCTATGTCCATTCTTGAGCGCTGATTCCAGGATGGTTTCTTCGCTGTCCGCTGGAAATGATTCCTTGCTCGAATCAATAGTAATTTTGAATGACATAATAGTAGATAAAAAATAATTTGCTTAAATGGTTGAAGATTATGGTAAAAAATTTACGGCAGACTTCTTTTACTATTTAGCCATTTTAATAAAGGTTGCCACTGTTCGCGATCAGGGTAGGTCCTGGAGGGTGCCATCTCGAATATTGTCATTCCCTTTTCAGCGGCATATATATAATTTTGACTGGCACGGAGTACAGTCATAAATGGGATTCTTTTTCCGTTCGGCAGTTGTAATTTTTCCAGATAGCCTTCAAGTTTTGCTGCAGCTATTGTTCTTTCTCTGACTCTGTTGGCGACGGTTGCAATTTTAATTTTCTTATTAACTGTTTTCTTCCTTAGCTTGATTAGATCTTTGAGAAATCTTTCTGCTGCACGCATATCCATAGGAGAAGGCAGGACAGGAATAATCATTGTTTGTGCAGCATTAATAATCCTGACCATCTTTTGGTCGTGAATGCCTGCCGGTGTATCTAGTATGAGTATTTCTGTGTCACCGGGAACAAGAAGTTTGCCCTTCTTTAGAGGGACATGATTAATTGTCGCCAGATGTTCGGGGCGGACCTTCAGCCAGTCACTGCTGGAACATTGTGGATCACAATCAGCGAGTGAAACATTCTTGCCTCGCATCGCGAAATAACCGGCAATATTTGTTGCTATTGTACTTTTGCCACAACCCCCCTTGGGATTGAGAATTAATATTGTACGCACATTCTATGCTTCCTTTGTTTTAGATATTTTATTATGAGTGCTTTGCACGATGTAAATATTTTGTCTGGGCAAGGCAAAAATAGTCGAAAAAGCGCAGTTTACACAGAGTAAATGAGCATTTTGAGACTCTTTTTAACGCAGCCATGGTGAAAAAGTTGCTTCGTGCAAGGGACTCATTATACAGCTTTGTTAGTTTGATCCTTTGTTTTTCATCAAGTCCTGGATTAAGGGATCAGTAATTAATTGCATGGCAAAGATCATTTTTCCCGCAGGGACAACAATCGTGTTTGGTGTTGTCATAAATGATCCGCCCAGCATTTTAAGTAAATCCTGGAAATCGACTTTTATTTTTTCCTGGTTTCTAATATGGATAACGACAAAGCTTTCATCATTGGTCGGAACCTTACGTGCGGCAAATGGATTTGATGTGTCGACAGTGGGAACACGTTGGAAATTAACATCAGTCCTTGAAAACTGGGGTGTGATGTAATGCGTATAGTCATGCATGCGACTGAGAATTAATTCAGTTGCATCTTCCGGTGAGTAGCCCCTGTATTCCTTGTCACGCTGTATCTTTTGCATCCATTCAAGATTGATGATGGGCGTGACGCCTATAAGCAAGTCTACATACTGATGAACATTCACACTGTCTGTAATGACAGCGCCGTGTAAGCCTTCATAGAAAAGTAGATCCGTGTTTTCTGGTAAATCATCCCATTCTGTTAGCATGCCGGGAGACGAACCACGCAGTGCAGCCTCAGCATCATCATGAACATAGTATCTGCGTTTGCCCGTGCCGCTTTGTGAATATTCTTGAAATAGAGATTCAAGTTCATCGAACAAATTACCTTCAGGACCAAAGTGCGTAATGCTTTTGCCTTCCAGCTCAGCTGCTTTAACAACATCATCCATTTCCTGGCGGTTATAGCGGTGGTAGCTGTCACCTTCGACAAATGCGGGTGTAATGCCCTCATGACTGAAGATAATTTCAAAGGCATTTTTGACACTGCTGGTGCCGGAACCTGAAGAGCCAGTGATTGCAATGATCGGGTGTTCTTTTGACATTTATTATATATTCCACTTATGGTGTTGCTATTTATTACGATATTGTTAGTCGAACATCAAGCTAAATCGCGTTTCCAGGTAGTTTGGGTATACTACCTTTCAACATGGATAAATTATCCAGGCCTATGATCTTTCAGGAATAATATTAATGTCAACGACTGGTAATGATGCTCGTTTATACAAACGCCTGTTGCTGTATGTGCTGCCTTACTGGCGCACCTTTCTGATTGCAATTGTCAGTATGCTGGTCTTGGCAATCTCTGATCCCGCCATTCCCGCCCTGATTAGACCTATGCTGGATGGGGCCTTCGTTGACAAAGATCCAGCAACGATGAAATGGGTGCCTATTTTATTTGTTGTGCTATTTGCCATCAGAGGGCTTGCCACCTATGCCAATGGTGTCGCCTTGTTCTGGGTGTCGAACAAGGTGGTTATGGATCTGAGGCAGGAAATGTTTATCAGAATACTGACGTTGCCCAGCAGTTACTATGATAATCAGTCCGCAGGCAGTCTGTTGTCAAAATTTACCTATGATGTCATTCAAATTAAAGAGGCGTCAACCAACGCAATCACGACCCTCGTGCGTGATTCACTTTCTCTCGTTGGCCTTTTAGGCTGGATGTTTTATATCGACTGGAAAATGACATTGGTCGCGATGATAGGCGCACCCTTCATTACATTGGTAATTATAATTATTCGTAAACGCCTTAGAAAAATGAGTCGAAAGGTTCAGGACACCATGGCTGATATTAATCATGTGTTAGGCGAATGCATTAACGGACACAAAATAGTCAAGCTGTACGACGGCAAAGAGCAGGAGATAAACCGTTTCCAAAAAGTCACCAATGCCAATCGCAGGTATTCAATGAAGTTTGCTATGGCAGCTGTTGCAAGTAGCCCAGTGATTCAACTGATCACAGCGATTGTGATGGCTATCATTATTTATATCGCAATTCAGAAAGCAGCAGCCAATGAGATTAGAGTAGGGGAATTCACATCATTTTTTGCAGCCATGGCCATGTTGTTAGCTCCACTTAAACGTCTGGCCAGGGTGAATGAACATCTGCAAAGAGGACTTGCTGCCTGCGAAAGTGTTTTTGATCTTCTGGATCATCCGGTCGAACCAGATGTAGGCAAACAAACCCTGGGAAAGGCAAAGGGTGAAATAGAATTCTGTAACGTAAATTTTAGCTACCAGGGGAAAGATAAAAAAGCATTAAATAATATTTCCATGCACATAAAACCAGGCGAGACCATTGCCTTGGTCGGTGCCTCCGGCAGTGGCAAATCAACTTTAGCAAATCTGGTCCCCATGTTTTATGCAGGGGCAGAAGGAAAAATATTGCTGGATGGAAAAGAGATTCAGGATATCTCTCTCCATTCGTTACGCCAAAACATAGCCCTGGTCAGTCAGGAAGTTATTTTGTTTAATGATACCGTTAGAAACAATATCGCTTACGGTAGTTTACATGGGAGTAGCGAGGCATCAATTATAGCGGCAGCCAGGTCAGCACATGCACTGGAGTTTATTGAAGAGCTTGAACAGGGTTTTGACACAATCATTGGAGAAAAGGGCCTGAAGCTATCGGGAGGGCAGCGTCAAAGATTAGCCATTGCCAGGGCCTTGCTTAAAGATGCCCCGGTACTGATTATGGATGAAGCGACTTCTTCCCTGGATACACATTCGGAAAGGCAGATTCAGTTGGCACTGGAAGAGGTTAAAGAAG
>Ga0209988_10000157_pt1 | contig 37300 bp, 21 predicted proteins | sample N075metaG_FD_183115 | JGI IMG/M metagenome (GOLD analysis project Ga0209988, IMG submission 183115) | Deep subsurface microbial communities from Kermadec Trench to uncover new lineages of life (NeLLi) - N075 metaG (SPAdes) (version 2) | ecosystem: Environmental > Aquatic > Marine > Ocean trench... | reverse complement strand
ATGCCGGCGCCGCCAAAGCTTGCTGCACTGAAGCCATTATACGCCATACTTAGTACCGCACCGTCAACGGGCTTAATACCATCGGGGAAATCCACGTTGTAAGTACCATGGGCGCCATTATCAAAAGTGACGCTCGAAACACCATTAAAAATGCCTGCGGACGTACCGGATGCCGAATGTGTTGCGACTTTATCTCTAACATACTGAGCCTTGAAATAAGTGCGATAAAAGCTCTTGTCAGCGGTGCTGCCTTTTTCAACCAGATCGTAGCCGATTTCAGAACCCGAGATGAACAACTTGCCGCCGGATTCTAAAAACCGGGCAAGTAAAGACTGTTCTCTTTGGCTAAAACTTTCGTTAGCTGTGCCTTCTTCTCCCGAAATCCAGAGGACAATTTCATATTGTGCCAGCAAAATATCGCCATTTTCAATTGCTTCATTTGAACAAGAATCAAAGGCGTATCCGGTTGTCACGGCAGGAGCAAATCGCTTAACAAAGTCGAAGGTGTTAACGGTACCGATAGTACGGTCAACACCGTTTACAATCAGGAGACCGACTTGTCCGCTGGTGGGGTGTACGGCTAGCACTTCGGTCGAATTACTTTCTCCATTGCCGTTTATTGCAGACATTTTGAAATAGTAGGTAGAATCCGGGGAGAGATTGCTTAAAACATTTACTGCATTGGGAAATTCTGTACCTTGATCAAAATTATCGCCATCCGTGCTCTTATAGATGTTATACCCGGTAGCGCCGGATGCCGCCTTACTCGCAATTTGAACCCGGCCGTCACCCATATTCAAAACATAAAAGGCTGTTGGTTTCAAAGGAGGCGCTGTTGCGCCAAATGCATCTGCCAAAGCTCCCAGCAGTTCCTGACGCTCACCATCATAGCTCAATGCCCAAATTCCGATGCCTTTTAAATCCTGGTCTATAACAAATTCAAATTTCTTTGCCAGGCTTAAACTGTCATCATACCACCCCTGATGCCATTGACCGTCGTTATATTTATACCAGGGTGATTGCGATTCTTCATCCCATAAACGGCCATATTGCAGGGCATTAGGATAGGCCTCGCTGTAGAAAATCGATTCTCCCACATCGGTTGTAGCAGCCTCCAAAGCATCGCTGGCGGTAGGCCAATCAAAGCCATAAAATGGCAGTCCCAGGATAAGCTTTGAGGTGTTAGAAAATGTCTTAGATAAATAATCACTCACAGTCCAGGTGACGTTAAAAAATCCCCATCTTGTGCCAGTCAGGGGCGATACCGGGCCCGCAGTTGGGGCAGCGCTCCAATGGTAGTCATACCCTGAAATAACCAGGCCATCCGTGATCTGGGCAAGCGAAAAATAATCGAACACGTCGCTCCAATCCACCGCCGGTGTGAAAATGGTGACAAATGATCCCGGAATAGCCGAATGAAAGGCATCAGTCAACTCGGTCATAAAAGTGGTTAAATTTGCCCGCTGTCCTGAAGGAACGCCCTCAAAATCTATCTGAATGCCATCGGCATTGGCACTTTGCACCTGTGTTAGTAGATTATTAACCAACCTGGTTCTGCGGGTCGAGTCACTCAGAATAGAAGCGATGGAGTTGGAATTAAAACTCACTGCTGTCAAAACAACTCGTACACCTTCACTGTGAGCCTTATTTATCAAACCAGGAGCCGGCCAATCATGTAAGTTGGTTAAATTACCTTGTGCGTCGACTTCCGCACCAAAATAGGCAATAGTCGTCAAGAGATTATAATTTAGATTGGGGTAATTGGAGAAAACCCAATAGGGTAAATAGCCGAAAATTTCCTTATTGGGCGCGGCATTTCTTGGTGTCAGAACTACCGGAGTACCTTCAAAAGCGGGCTCCTTATCCTTGCGCAGAAAATTCCTGTGGCGCTCCCATTCTACCTGGTGGGTACTCCTAAAGTGTTGCCCCGCCGTTCCCTGGCTTGAGCTGGATTTCGTTTGAATCCAGCCCGCAAAAAATGTACTTATTAAAGCAACGAATGTTACAAAGAATATTTGTTTTTTCATAAACTCAGCCAATACTCTTAAACTCAGATTCAGAAGTTCTATCTATTCTAATGATGTCCGAACGGATTATTATTACGGTTCATCTAATCAACAACATGGATTGCGCCCTTTGAAATTTTTCTTTCTTGGACGAGTGACTTGATTCGGCTTTCATCTTAACTACATATAATCCGCTTGCAACTGGACTAAGATTATCATCAAGACCATCCCAGATCTTTTTATAACGACCAGGGGAAGCCATATCATCAACCAGAGTACGAACTTTCTGTCCCAGGGTATTGTAGATGATTAATCTAATGCTGGCAGCTGTCCGCAAGTGATATTCAATTGTTGTTTGCGGATTAAAAGGGTTCGGGTAATTTTGCAGCAGAGCAAACCTTGATGGAATAGCATTTGTGTCGTCATGGGATGTCACTGAAGTTACCCCAAAGAAAAATTCTAAAACGCGCCGCATCAGTTCAATTCGATTTTGCTCACCTGAAATGGTTTCAAAAGGAAAACCTAAGTAGACTAACTTCCCGGGAATCATGCTCGTGCCAAAAGGGCCCTGATATTGAATAGCAGCATTTTGGGAGGCATTATATTTTAGATTAACTGTGACATTCCCGCCAAAAGGATTTATGACATCAGGAAAATCTTCCGGATAGGGATTTGCACCATAATTAAAACTCAAGCCTTCGAAAATGGTACCTTCCACACCGGTGGCTGAAAGAATCTGTGAATCATCGGCGACATAATCCACTTTAAGAAACTCATGCAAAAACTGCTCGTCAGCTGGTGTGGAAGCCGATGAAGCGTTATCTCGATCCAAATCCCAGGCTATTTCTGAGCCACTCACAAATAGCATACCGCCGTTTTCCAAATAAGCCTTCACTAAATTTTGTTCGGCCGCACTAAAAGTTTCATCAGCAGTTGACTCATCACCGAGTATCCAAAACAGCGCCTTATAGTCGCTCAAATCTACGATGCCAGTCACGATGGATTCGTTTGGCGCCGTGTCAAAGCTGAAGCCATTGGCAATGATGGCGCTGCCATGTGTAAACGCGAAGAAATGATTCGGTTCAAACCAGCTCCCTCCTGCCCTTCTATCAAATCCATCAACGATTAAGACTTTTCCCGTAAATGTACCATTGCTTAAGCCATAAACATCAGATGCGATGCTTTCATTGGGTGAAGGGGCGTTGTCAACGGCTGCTACTCGAAAATAGATATCGTGATTTAAAATCTGGTTGATGGAGGTGTCTTGATCCGTAGCTTTAAGGGATTGCTCACCCGTGAACAGGGACCAAACCTCGTTATCAAAGCTAAAATAGAGTCGATAACCCAACAAGTCATCATCCGTATTCGGAAACCAGCTCACATTCAGTCCATTTTGAATCTCTTTAACAAAGCGCAGAACCGGTTGGGTAGGTGGAATTAAATCGGCATCTGTAGTTTCTACCGCAACGTACATTGTATCGGCATTGTTGCGAGTGTCTGCCGCGAAAACCATGACAACATACTTATCTTCAGGAAAAGCCGACGTGTTCCAAAAATTGTCTCTTGTGATGTCATTTGTGACAATATAAACATGGCTGGTTGTACTGGAAAGTTGATCAAAAAATACGCGATGAACATTTGAGTTGCTTGGCTTGCTGTTAAACTGGAAACGAAGTCCACCGTTCGCGGGCTCAAATATTGTGTTGCTGGTATCAGAAGAGAGAACTTTATAACTTATTTCGTAAGTGCCATTGTTGCGTCGGGAAAGGCGGGAGCCTGGAGGGCCATTTTGCTCGTCAACTTTTACGACAATATCGACCAATCCACTCAGCCGATTGGTAGGAAATTGCTGGGTTGTGTTATTTTGATAAAAACGGACGAAGCGAATGATCGGAGACCAGGGATCATCCAAGGGTGTGAGGCCGTTGTTGGTAAGCATGCTATTTTTTTCAGCTCCTACAAAACCGTTGGTAAAATGAACATGCCCCAGCCCTGAAAGAATGGTGCCTAAAATCGTTTGCGATGCAAAAACGGAATCACCGACGGCCAATGAAGGATTAGGACTGATGTGAACATACGCAACATCCTGTACCCGGACAAATGCACTGGAGCCCTGAGATGAAACCGTACCTATGTTGGTTACAATGCCATCCTTGACCGGATAAACCGGCGAACCATCCGGCTTAGGAATATCCGTGCCATTATGAAAATGATCGGCACTGCCAGTGTCACGAAACTCAGCAAAATTCCCGGTGATTTCCTGACTTTCGTTAAAAGGTGTAACCGGCCAGGGGAATTGAGTCTGCGCGAGTATGAATTTGACTGAACTGAATAAAATAAGAATTAACGCGAGCCCTATCTCACTGAATCCGTACAATCTCAATTGTTGGCCTCGTAGATGTAGTAGGCATTTTCAAATCCAACTATAATTTTCTGGTGGTCCGGCGATAGTCTTAGGGCTGGTATTTTAAAAGTTTCATCTTTTACTATAATCTCCTGATGTAAAGCGCCAAAGCGGTCAAACACTGCTAATCTGGAGTTTGTAAATACAAACTCACCGTTTTTAAATTCATTTTTTGCGACCAGTAAGACAGCAACTGCCGCTTTGTTTGCAAGACGTACTACTGTTATCATCCCCTGTTTTCGGGAAATATTGTGGCTCCACGCAGTTTGACCGGTAGATAATTCTACTACCCGGGCTTTTGTGTTTTCCGCTAAAATGAGAAATTCTGAATCAGGTGAAAAGTGGGCGTATTTGAAAAGCAAATCAAAGTTCGCGATTCTTGCGCCATGATTATCAAAAAGCGAAGTCGTCTTCTTTATATTCCCACGCATATCTACCGAGTAACTATTTGCGATTAAAAAGTCACCCTGCTCTGAAATAGCCGCGGCTGAAGTGCCGAAATCTGGCAAAGTTTTTCTCCACACTTCGTCTCCGCTACGAGTGAAAAGAAATAAGTGCGGCTCACCTGATGGTTTAGGCGCCTTGGAACCCAACTGAGAAGCACCGCGTTTGCTGGCTGCTACCGCAAGACTGGTGCCATCTTCGCTTAAATCTAAATGCAGGGTTCTCTCTAAATCAAATGATGCATCAGAGAATAATTCCACCTCTCTGCTGAGCTCACCATCCTGGTGGTAAAACCAAAGTTTACCAATACTGTTTTGTCCCATGATCATTGAACCATTGAAATCAGAAATAACGATGGCAGGAATAGAGTCATCGTAATATTGATTTCGACTTAGTGAGAAAAGTTTTTCACCTGCTGAAGTGTAAATCTCTATTTGAAGTATCTTATTTCGATTGCTTGTTTTGAGTGACTCGATTAAGCTAATAATGCCAAAATAATTGCCACCTTTTGAAAACAGTGTCGTTAAATATCCGTCCGGCAAATCGAGCGATTTAGATTCAACATTTCTTATCCATTTAATTTGTTTATCTTGAACGGCAATAATGGGTAAACCGCCTTTCTCTATCTGTTCAGGAAAAAGCCAGGATTTTACAGGTCTTCCAACCTTTTGGGATGTTGTTATCTCATATCGCAGCGAAGGTGTGATACGCTTTTGGCAATATAACTCGGAAGCCAATGGGAGGGAGAAAAAAAATATAAATGCTTTGGTTAGAGAACTCATGTAGTTTACATAATTTGGTTGTTACTCAGCTAAAATATAGTGGAAAAAGTTAAGATTGTCAACTTTGTAAGTTGAAAGGTCGGGGAAAAAGTAATCGATATCTGAATTGAGTTGCTATCGCTTTAGTCTCTTGGTGTTACCCGAATGCCAGGTCTTTTAGCATAAATGTACGATTTGTAATTTAACATTTTATTCACTTTTTAGTCAAAGAGTTAAAATTGCAATCAAGCATTTATGAGCACCCATGACACTATTTCAACATGACCATTTTTTTTGAATCAACAAAATTTTTCGCTTCAAATTTGTATAGATATGTGCCGCTTGCCACTCGAATTCCGTTTTCATTCCTGCCGTCCCATTGCACACTGTGTTCTCCAACAGTCCTGATTTCATCTGCCAAAACCCGCACAACTCTTCCCAGCAGGTCATAAATAATCAATTTAACAGCCTGTGCTTTATAGGCAACTGTAAATCGGATTGTAGTTGTCGGGTTGAATGGATTGGGATAATTCTCACTCAATTCAAACTGTTGCGGAATACCAGCAGGATTGCCGGCAACACGGGTTGGTAAGCCAAAATAATTCAAGGCTCGCTCCATCAAAGCAGCACGATCCTCGGCGTTGATAATCGTCTCGAAAGTAAAGCCAAGGTAAATCAGTTGAGCATTTTGATTGCCGGCACCGTAGGTTCCGGTAAATTGCACCGCTGCAATTCGAAGATTATCATAAAGTAATGCGACTTCGCTCCCTCCTGCAGGTAGAATGTAGTCAGGGAAATCTTCAAAGTAGGTGTCTTCGGTACTCATGGTACCATATATAAAATTCAAACCTTGAAATACCGTCCCTTCTTCCCCTAATACGCGATTGGATCCGGAAAGATCACCCACATATTTGGCTTTTAAAAGATTTTCATAGCGTGCTTTTTCGGCGGTTATGGTTGCGTCAAAATCATACCCGATTTCTGAGCCCGAAATAAATAGTTTCCCCCCGGACTCTAGATATTCGAGCAACCGGAACTGGTCAGCTGCCGCCAGAGATTCGTCAGACCGGCTGTCGTCTCCACAGAAATAAACTACGACATCGTAGTCGCCGAGTTTGATTTCCCCATTTTGCACGGCGGTTTCAGTACTGGAATCGAAACCATAACCGTTCGCATCCAACGCATCACCGTGACTGCGTGCAAACGGATGAAAGGGGAACTGCCAGCTTGCCTGTCGATCAAAATTATCCACGACAAGAATTTTTTTACCGCCCTGTAAACCAACCCCATAGGTGTCAGTGGGAACACTGAGCAAGGGTTCAGCCAACTGGCCTTCAACTTCAATTGTGTTGGTATCAACAGCCACAATCTTGAAATAGACTTTCGTACTGCTGTTGGTATAATTCAAAACATAGTTATTACTATTCGACCCCAGGGTCTCTTCATCGACCAGGGGCTTATCCCAAGTCCGACCATCTTCGCTCATAAACAAACGGTAACCCCTGATATCTCCTTCAAGACTGGGAAACCAGGCCACCTCAATTTCATTGGTGAAACCGTTCAAGCGACGAACCCATTTAAGCGTTGGCGGGCTTGGTCGATCAAGCCGGTCGACCTTTTCAAAACGAAAGGCATCCAGTACCAACCGGGTGGGCAGATTTTCCAGGCCGCTGAGTTCAATATACGCATTTGAGGTATTTCCTGCCTCAAAATGAACAGGTGTAGGACTCAGTGATCCCCATTTTCTCAGATATACACTATTATATTCAATAAAGTTAGGGTGTGTGAAGCCATAGGCGTTTACAAAACGATAGCGAGCACTTTCACCTAAATAGCTGCTATTTGAAGCCATGAAAATATTATAGTCGCCAGTTTGAGGGACATTTGGAAATATCCGCGCGATGTGGCTGCCATCATTATCTAACGCCAGCAATCTCGGGCCATCCGTTAGGTTGGCCAAAAAGACATCACTAAAATCCACGGTCCAACCGCCAGCGATTTCAAGCACGGCATTCCGCATCGTGGTACCGGTCTCAACTTCAGCATGCAACGCTTCAACCTCGATGGCAAATTGATAGGAGTATTGCATGCCATTCGGGGTTGCAGCCAGATCAGCTGCTTCAATGCTCACCACAACATTCTGAGAACTTGGAAACGCAGCTGGCGGCTGATAAGAGACCCGGTAATTGTCGGCGGTTCCGGTAATTGTCGGGGTGATGATTTCATTATTGACACGAACCTTAATGCTGCTCACGTCCACCCCTTCCTCATCATCTTTTATGAAGAACAGTACGGTGGTATTGGGGGAAATTTCCCGGGTAAATGGCTGTGGCAGCGGATTGGCAAGATACGGCGCCCCGAAGCCAAGCTGATTGCGGATACCATTGCGCAAATCTGCCAATTTTGGATAAAAATTCTTGCCGGGACAAGCTGTCGCTTTATAATCGCGATGTCCAAAAAGTGAGTCCGGATTGACGCCGAATTTAAAAGCCAGGTAACTCCACATTTCAACTAAACTTTGCTGGGACTTTGCTGTGGGGAACTCGCCGCTAATTTCAAAATTACCATAAAGGCTAATGCCGATATTACCGGTATTGTTACCCCCAGTGTGCGTGCCGCGGGATTCAGGAGGGACGCCCTCATAAATTCTACCGGAATCATCGACACAAAAATGATAGCCAATATCCTGCCAACCCCGGCCATTTTGGTGAAAATCCTGAATAAATCGTTGTTCAGCTTTGCCTTCCTCCAAGGTAGAAATTCTGCGACCCGCGGTGTGGTGCTGAGCAAATCGAAATGGATTATGCGGTATATAATTACCAATAGGCTGTTTGGCGGCCCATTGCTGGCGAGTAACCACGGCGGGTTTTGGAATTGTATCCATTTGCACAAACTTAATCCTCTGCGGAATAGGCTGAGGAATATGGCCACTCGTCTTAATTGACTTTATATAAACTCCTTCTACTGCATAAATTTCTATGCCGGCCGGCGGACTGATGCCGCGATTTAGCAACCGGTATTTCATTCTCTGTGATGATGCATTCTCGAAATCAAGCCTGGCCCAGAAACGGCCGTTCTCAAATATTTTCATTTTGACATCAAGCCATTTAGTCCATTTGCCGCCGACCTGCTCATAGCTTAATTGCAAAGTCAGATTGGTATCGGCAAGGGTTCCATTGAACAAAACCCGGTTAAAGGGTTTGCTGCTTTTTTCGTTTATGGGAGATTGGTAAAGAACGCCGCCAGTCGCTTTTTGCAAAGTACTGCGGGTGAGCTCCATCTTTAAGTTAGGCTTTTTATCAAAACGTAGCATTTCGCCAGATTCCTGGGCGCTTACAATCGAAAAAAACATAATACTAAAGAATAGTGAAAGCCGGCTAATAAAAAGCTTCATCGTAAACCTCTGTTGGATTTTAATGACAATAAACTGTGTAAGAATCCCAACTCCCGATGGCCGAATCCAGGAATGAAGATCGGATTTGGATTTTGGATTTGGGAGACTGGTATTTTTTTCATTTTAACCTGCTCTCAAAATCATACCTTGAAGCGCGTTTGTATGTTCCATCTCTTCTATGACCACGCTCCCATTCACAATGACAATCTGAATACCCTTTGGATACTGGTGCGGGTTTGCAAATGTCGCTTGATCCAGAATCGTTTCAGGGTCAAAAATAACCAAATCTGCCATCGAATTTTCCTTGATCTGTCCCCTATTTGTCAGTCCGAAACGCTGCGCCGGCAGGCTGGTGATTTTTCGGATAGCTTCCTCCCAGGAAACAATTTTGTTTTCACGCACATATTTTCCTAAGAAACGGGGGAACGTGCCATATGAACGTGGGTGAGGATTCCCTTTGCTGAGTTCGCCATAATCCGCCAGCGCAGAACCATCCGATGCCGGCATGCAGGCCGGATGCGCCAAAATCCTCTCCGTATTCTTTTCGCTCATGCCAAAACCGACCATGCTTACCTGGTTTTTTTCTTCTACAATAAGATTCTTGACGAAATCAAACGGCTCCATTTGTGTTGCTTCGACAATTTGGCGAATTGTTTTTCCCTGGTATCGCTTGTTCTTTTCAAGATTTACAGATGTAATCATCACCGAATTCCACGAGCCGAGCAGGTTTATTTTATCCAGGGTTGCCTTTTTGATTCTGGCAAGCATATCATTGTCTTGTAATCGGGAAATAAAGCTATTGGTGCCGCCTTCGCGGCACCACAAAGGCATCAGGTTTGACAAACCGGTGCTATAGGCAACATAAGGGTATCGATCAAATGTAACAGTCTGGCCTGCGGTCTCAGCGTGTCTGATTACTTCAAAAACTTCATCCAATTTTGGCCAATTTCGTTTCCCCTGGCATTTTAGATGGGAAATATGTAATCGAACACCTGCGGTTCGGGCGATGTCAATGGCCTCCCTAACCGCCTCGAGAAGCCGGTCATCCTCGTTGCGCATATGAGTTGCATAAACCCTGCTGGTTCCACTCATCGCCTCGCAGAGTTTACCGATTTCTTCGGTCGTGGCATACCCTCCGGGGGTGTACTCCAAACCACTGGAAATACCCAATGCGCCATTCTCCAAAGCTGTTTTTGCCAACATTCTCATTTTCGTTATTTCTTCTGAAGTGGCAGGGCGGTCGTTTAAACCGACAACCATTTCCCGAATTGTGCCCTGACCAACCATAAAACCTGCATTCACAGCTATTCCGCTCTCCATATATTTACTTAATATCGTTGGAAATTCATCCGGAGGGAAAGAGCCACCATCCTGTCCACAGATTTCGGTTGTCACGCCTTGTCGTATCTTGCTTTCTGCATTGGGATTGATCAGTAATTTTCTTTCGCTGTGTGAATGAACATCTATAAACCCTGGTGACACGAAAAGCCCATCTGCTGTGATTGTCCTGTAAGCTGACCGAGCACTCAGGTTGCCGATGGCGGTCACACGTGGGCCTTTGAGGCCGATATCCGCAGTAAAACGCGGTTTGCCGGTGCCATCCAGAATAGAGCCCTTTTGAATAATAAGATCGAAATCATAAGCTGTCCGGCAACTTTTTGTGACTGCACTAAACCCGCCCAGGCCGAAAAGCAAGCCGGCTTTTAGGGAGCGATCAAGAAAGGTTCTTCTTTTCATCTTCTTTCCTAGAGTTGGAGTCAGATTTAGCTTTAAAAGTTAATTGCCACAAAGTCTCACAAAATAGACAGAAATAAATCGACCTAATGTCATTCCAGCATGCTTTTGGCGGGAATCCATAAGTCGTCGTTTTTTCTGGATGCCCGACTAAAAAATTCGGGCATGACAGCCATTGTTTTTACAGACAGCCACAAGTTCATAAGAATGCCCTCCAGCCTATTCATACAAAAGATACCTTTCCCGAGTTGCCAGGAATTCATCCAAAGCGGGTTGCCATTTGCCAAGCAGACCATTGACATCTTCATTTCTAATTATTGTCTCTCTTATTTCAGACGTTCCGGTGAGCTTATCAAAGAAAGAACTGCGCCACGTCAGGCTGTCAGGATACATTTCGTGGATTAAGCTCACTAGTTGAACACCCATCGAATAGGGCTTGAACTTTGAGCGATCTGTGACAGTAACTACGCTTCCCTTGCAGACCCTGTCTTTATACTTTGGATTCGTAGATGCACCCGCTGTAGAAATTGGCGTGAAGGTAGTGTCTCTAAAGATAACTCCGGGCAGCTCAAGCGCATTCAGTCTTTGAGTGAACAGTTTTGCATCAATCCAGGGTGCTCCGAAAAGTTCAAAAGGCGTTTGCGTGCCTCTGCCTTCTGACACGTTGATACCTTCGAGCAGGCAGACGCCCGGATAAACAGTTGCGGTGGTCACCGTCGGCATGTTTGGGGAAGGCTTGATGAATCTAAGGCCGGTCTGGTCGTACCAGGTTGAACGGTCCCAATGTTTCATCTCAATGACGGTCAAGTGGGCTTTGATGCCATTTGCGAGCCAACCTTCTTCGTTGAACATGCGGGCAAGCTCGCCCATCGTCATGCCGTGCCGCACCGGCATCGGGTAGAGACCCACAAAGGAGCTAAACCCGGCTTCGAGGATGTTGCCTTCAACCTGAGCTCCGTTGATCGGATTCGGTCGGTCCAGAACCAAGAAAGATTTTCCTTCTTCTGCGGCGGCCTCCATTGCCAGCGCCATGGTATAAATATATGTGTAGTAACGCGTGCCGATATCCTGAATATCAAATATCAGCACATCGACCTTCGCCATCATTTCCTCTGTTGGCTTTCTGGTTTTGCCGTACAAGCTGTAAATAGGCATCTCTTTCATGGGATCGGTTTCCGATTCGATTTGCTTACCAGCCTCCTCATGCCCGCGTATACCATGTTCAGGACCGAAAAGTGCGGTGACTGTAACGCCCTCTAGCTTTTGTAAGACATCGATAATATGCTCCTTGCGAGAGTTATAACCTGTGTGGTTGGTGACGATCCCAACTCGTTTACCCACAAGTAGATGCTGAAATTCTGAAATGCGATCCAGCCCCGTTTGAACGGGCTCTGTCTGACAAGCAGAAAGAAGCAGAGAGATAAACAGGATGCATATTTTACAATACATGAATAACTCCCCTTTTAAATCTTAATGAAAATGCGTTTCCGATACAATATCGCCATCATGCCAAACCAGAACAAGACATTGGCTATGGCAAATGCGAGCGATCCATTCATCGCACCTGCCCATGATGCGAACAAATTTCGATAAATCCAGGTGTAAAGCGTAATCGATTTGCCATCCGGTCCGGCAATTTTTATCCAAATCATACTCCTCACCACAATGCCCGAAAGAAAAAATACTGTGATGGAATTCATGCCGTAAATGACCGCAAATCTGGCCCACTTGGTGTGACCTTTAACATCGATCAGCCAGTAGCAAAAGCCCAGTAATTGCAACGCGGCCCCGGCGGTGAATACAACATACGAGCTGGTCCACAGCGACTTGTTTATCGGGAACACGATATCCCAGAATAACCCGACCAGAATGGCTACCCAGCCAACAATGAACATCCAGCCGGCTATATCCTTCTTGTCCAATCGGGAGTGCAGCAGGTGTCCGGTCAAGACGCCGAGCAAGGTCGTTGCAATCGCCGGAATTGTACTCAACAATCCTTCCGGGTCCCAATTCGCCTTCCACATGTGACCGTGCAGCAGGTGGCTGTCGATGTAGGCGGCGAAATTGCCGTCCACGCTCAAATCACCAGCGCCAAACCCCGGAACCGGGACCAGCTTCATCAGTCCCCAATAAAGAATCAGTAATCCTATAGCAACGCCGGCCTGCCCCCTTATGCTCGTATTTAGGGTGATGAGGGATGCGACAAGATAACAAATGGCAATTCGCGGCAAGACGCCAACCAGGCGCAGGGTGGAAAGGTTAAACTTCGGATAAGCGGCCATGAATAACCCAAGACCATAGATAATAAGCGCCCGTCTGACTATTTTGAGGTAAAGTTTTTTTCTTGCTGTGGCATCTTCGATTGGCTGAAACAGCGAAAAACTCATGGCCACGCCGATAATAAACAGGAAAAACGGAAAAATAAGATCCGTCGGTGTCCAGCCATGCCATTTAGCGTGGCTAAGCGGACCGTAAACGTAACTCCAACTGCCCGGGTTGTTTACGAGAATCATCCCGGCGATTGTAATTCCCCGGAAAGCATCCAGCGAAATAAGGCGTTCTTTCATGACGACTCCCCTCCCATGTGCTTTGAATGAATTGGCCAATGGTCACTCTTGGGATATCATACTCAGGGCATCTGGATGATTAATTTCGGTTATATTTTAAGAATCTCCTTGCTCAGAAGCTAATACTTTTTTCTCATTTATTGGCATAATTTTGTTTATTTTAGAATTAGGAGGACTATCAAACAAGCCCAAACTTTTCTTGACTCGTTGTCTTCTCTCCTGAACTCATAATAAAATAGTACAAGTAATTGAAAAAAAAGTGGAAATTAAAATTAATTCGACGGATATTGCATAACCTGGTAATTTTTAGACGGTAAATGCGCCAAAAGTCCCAATGAGTCGATTCCCAACTATTGGTGTTTTTTGTTAGTTCTGATCCCGACGCAATTCATTGACAAAATCATCAAATGTCCTGCCTGGCGACTGCTTGAAAAAACGAATAGATTAAAACAAGTGACATTCCAATAAGAGTTTGAGAATGACAAAACAGATCTCTATTTTCACGGTTATTTTGCTGATCGGCTGCGCAGGAATGCTGCAGAGAAAAAGTTCAAACTGGATTGATGAAAAGCTCGCTGACATGACGATTGAACAAAAAGTCGGACAGACGATGGGAATTTCTTATGTGCCGCGTTTTTTTAATCAAGATAACTTGCAGTTTCGCAGGCTGATAAAGCTTGTGAAAGAGTACCACATTGGCGGCATCATGTTCTACAAAGGAATGCCTTATGAAGTAGCACGGTCAATTGATAGATTACAAACTGAAACTGAGATACCTTTGCTGGTGATGGCAGATACAGAATGGGGCCTATCCATGCGGGTCGAGCAGACCACCGGCTTTCTGCAAAACATGGCCATCGGCGCCACCGGTTCTGAAGAATATGCCTACGAAATTGGCAGGATAACCGCCATAGAAGCAAAAGCCGTTGGCGTGCATATCGGCTATGCGCCCGTTATGGATGTTAACAACAACCCGGATAATATTATCATCAATACCCGATCCTACAGTGAGGACCCGAAGCAGGTGGCAAGATTGGGCGCCGCCTTCATCCGCGGCATGCAGGAGCAAGGTATTTTTGCGACTGCAAAACATTTTCCGGGACACGGAGACACCGATATTGATTCACACTTGAACTTGCCTATTGTAACAGCCTCCAAAAATAGAATCCAAAGTACTGAATTGCAGCCATTCCGGGCGGCGGTCGCTGCAGGTGTTAAAGCTGTTATGGTTGCACATATCACTTACAGCGCTTTCCCTCAAATGGAAGGGAGACCTGCAACGCTGGACGCCTTTTTTATTCAAAATATTCTCAGAAAGAAGATGGGTTTTGAAGGGCTGGTTATTACAGATGCGATGGACATGGGTGGAATTACGGAGAATTATTGGTCCGGTGAGGCAGCAGTGCTGGCAATTACTGCAGGAATTGATATGCTGCTAATTTCGCCTCATTTTGAAGCCACATTCAATTTTGTCGTCAAGGCCGTAAAAGACGGCCGCATCCCCATGCAGCGAATTGACCAAGCTGTAAAACGTATTCTTCAGGCAAAGCTGGAGTTGGGTCTGAATAACAAACCAGTTTTGGATCTTGAGAAACTTGAGGCGGTACTGGCCAAACCTGCATTTCTAAAAAAATCAGAAGAAATCGCCAACGCGGCCATGACTTTGCTTCGCGATAACAAAAATGTTCTGCCATTTCAAGCTGAGAACATCGACAGCGTGCTGGTGGTGACCGTTACAGATAAAGAAGGCGGAGCATATCGAGGTGCTTCTCTGAACCGGGAGGTTGCAAAAAGAATTCCAATTGTGAGAACGGCTTATATTGACCCGCGCACAACGATGGAGGAACTGCAAAGAATAATGATCAAAAGCGATTCCGCCCAAGCTGTGATCGTTGGTACTTTTGTGAAATGGGGTAGTTCCAAAGGCTCGGTGACTTTGCCGGATACAACGGCTAAGCTATTAACTCAATTTTTTGAAATCGACAAACCGATGGCGGTCATTTCATTCGGCTCACCTTATGTTTTGCGGCAAATACCAAATGTCCCATCCTACCTATGCGCATATGGAACCCAACCGTTGGCTATTCGGGCTGCGATGCGCGCCGTTTTTGGAGAGATTCCGTTAACGGCTAAACTCCCTGTTTCAATACCCGGCTTTCACAAAATCGGCGACGGCCTGGAGCGGTCACTGCGCAAAATGGAATTGGTTAAAGAAATCCATGATGAGGTTTTGCAGGACGCCTACACCGTGCTTAACCAGGCAATAGCTGATTCGATTTTCCCCGGCGCTCAGGTTGCGGTTATTCGGGATGGTATATTGATCGCCAGCCGCGGTTTTGGCAGACAGGCCTACGACCCGGCTTCTCCTGAAATTAATACTGAAACGATTTATGATCTTGCATCCGTCACCAAAGTGGCCGCTACTACTGTTTGTGCCATGCAGCTCTGGGAAAGAAAAAAGCTGCTTTTAGATGTGCCGGTCAAAAGTTACTTGCCGAAGTTTAGAAGCGGTGCAAAAGATTCTGTGACACTTCGCCACTTGCTCACTCACTCCTCCGGCGTGCACTGGTGGGTGGACCTCTGGAATAAAGCTGGCAACAAAGCTGAAGCGCTTGACCATATTTATGATCTGCCGTTGGACTTCACACCGGGAGATTCGATGATCTATTCAGATTTGGGTCTGATTATGATTGGCGAAATTCTTGAAACCATCACAGGCAAACGAATAGACAGATTGGCCGGCGATCTGATTTATAAACCGATGGGTATGAAAAGCACAATGTTCACTCCGCCACAAGCTCTCTTGCCAAGAATTGCGCCCACTGAAATTGGCGGTAGCATGAATCGCGGTCTCATTCATGGAAATGTGCATGACGAAAACGCCCATTTCTTAGATGGCACTTCTACCCATGCTGGCCTGTTTTCAACGGCGGAGGATCTCGCTATACTGGCCCAAATGCTCCTGAACGGCGGCATCTATCAGCACCGACGCTTCTTCTCACCCAGCACTGTCAAATACTGGACGGCCCGTCAGAACCTGCCGGAGAGCAGTACTCGCGCACTCGGCTGGAGAACAACTGACGCTGAAAAATCGTCCGCAGGAGATTACTTTTCCAAGGGTTCTTTTGGTCACACGGGATTTACCGGCACCTCGATCTGGATTGACCCAAATCGACAAATGGCAATTATCCTTTTGACCAACCGCGTCCACCCGACTCGCGAACGAGGCGGCATGTACAAGGTTCGGCGTGATTTCCACAATGCAGCAATGAAAGCGTTGTTGGCAGAAAGGGAAAAATAAATACCAAATACCAAATACCAATTTTTCAGAATTGGGTTTGCTATTTGGGAGGAAGCTGCAATTCATAGGATAACTCTGACAGGGTTTCAAACCCTGCCAGAGTTCATGAGCCATTACAAATTTTACGCTGGAAGTCGAGTAAATGGGCTTTTCTAATATTGATTTAACAATTGTGGTTGTGTACATAGTGCTTTCCACAGGAGTCGGCGCCTGGATCGGCCGGCACCAAAAAAATACGACCGACTATTTCCTCGGCGGCAGACAAATCCCGTGGCTAGCGGTGACGTTTAGCATTGTTGCCACCGAGACGAGTGTGTTGACTTTTATCAGCATTCCGGCGGTCTCTTACCAGGGCGATCTGACCTTTATACAAATTGCACTCGGTTATGTTGTTGGCCGCATTTTGGTGGCGCTCTATTTCATTCCAGCCTTCTATCGCGGCGAAATGAACACGGCTTATCATTTTTTGGGGCAGCGTTTCGGGCAAACAATGAGAACGACAGCCAGCATCACTTTCATGGCGACCCGGGTGCTGGCAGATGGTGTTCGGCTTTTTGCAACCGCGATTCCGCTGGCGTTCATCATCAAAGGTAGTGGCGCCTTTGCAGATCTCACGGACAGCCAATTCTATGCGATTTCTATTTTGCTCATTGGTGTGTTGACTATAATTTATACCTGTATCGGCGGAATTCGCTCGGTTATCTGGATGGATGTGGTGCAAATGACTGTTTACATCGGCGGAGCGCTTCTCGCAGCAATCTTAATTCTAAACAAACTGCCAAATGGATTTGCCACCGTCACCGAATGGGCTGCAGATGACAACAAACTAAAATGGTTCTCCGCAGGCACAGATTTAGCGTGGAGAGATTTCATAAAACAGCCTTATACATTTTTTACGGCTTTCATTGCAGGTGCTGTTTTCAGCCTTGCTTCCCACGGCACCGACCAGCTAACGGTACAAAGAGTGCTAACCTGTAAAGACAAGCGTTCAAGTCAGAAAGCGATTTCTTTAAGCGGTTTTGTAGTGTTAGTGCAGTTTCTCCTTTTTCTATTTCTGGGGAGTATGCTCTTTGCCTACTATGGCGGCATGAGTTACCAGGATTTGGGGTTGACACGCGCAGACGGTATTTTCCCCAAATTTATTGTAGAAGAGATGCCAAACGGTATTAGTGGGCTCATCGTCGCTGCTTTGTTTGCGGCTGCAATGAGCACATTGTCCAGCAGTCTCTCAAGTTTATCAAGCGCTGCGATTCTGGATATTTATGTACCACTTGCCGGCAAAGGAAAATCTGAGGCCCAGCTCTTAAAAATATCGAGACTCGTCACCCTTGGCTGGGGTGTTGTGCTGATTATGGCAGCCCTTGCATTCATCGGCCTGGAGGGGACGGTAGTGGAAGTTGCACTTGGCATTGCGTCATATACCTATGGCGGACTCCTGGGCTCATTTTTGCTTGGTTTGATTCACAAAAAGGCCACTCAAAAAGATGCGCTAATTGGATTTGTCTCGGCACTCGTCGTAATGACTCTCGTGATCAGTACCGTGGAGATTGCCTGGCCGCTTTATACTTTGGTAGGAAGTCTAACGACAATCATGGTCGGGATTGCATCCCATAAATTTTTTAGCAGGAGTAAAAATGCGAGTTAGTTTTCTGGATTTTTAGATCAGATGTCGATAATTAATTTAGATACCAAGCAGGAGAATGATGCAAGACACCGTTTTTGAGCAGATAAAAAATCTGGTTACTGAAGCCAGAAATCCAGTTTCAGAAAATATTGATATCAAAAGCACGGAGGAAATCCTACGGATTATCAACTCGGAAGACAAGACCATACCTGCAATAATTCAATGTGAAATCCCATATATTGCTCAAGCGGTTGAAATTCTGGTTGATACTTTCAAAAAAGAAGGTAGACTCTTTTACATTGGCGCCGGTACAAGCGGTCGTTTGGGGGTTTTAGATGCTGCGGAGTGTCCTCCCACATTTGGCATCAATTCGGAAATGGTGCAAGGAATCATCGCCGGCGGTGAAAAAGCACTTATTTCTTCCCAGGAAGGCAGCGAAGATAATTTTGAAAAGGGCGCGTCAGATTTAATGAGCCGGGGATTTACTAAAAAGGACATTGCTTGCGGTATTGCCGCCAGTCTTCGGACGCCATATGTACTCGGCGCAATACAAAAAGCCAAAGAAATAGGCGCTAAAACAATTTATGTCACGTGTAATCCTCGCTCAGAATTAAAGTTAAATGTCGATGTCGCTATTTGCCCGGTAGTCGGTCCTGAAGTCATTATGGGATCAACGCGCATGAAAGCAGGAACCGCAACCAAGCTTGTTTTAAATATGCTGACTACTACCGCAATGATAAAAATGGGCAAAGTTTACGGTAATATGATGGTCGATTTAATGATGACTTCCCGCAAGCTTGAAGAACGTTCAAAGCGCACCGTCATGATGATTACGGGCATAAGTTATGAAGAAGCGACGGCGGTCATGGCAAAAGCCGAAGGGCATGTTAAAACAGCACTTGTAATGATCTTAGCCAACATTGACGCGGCCGAGGCCAGGAAAAGACTGAAATCAAGTGATGGTTTTGTCAGAGGAGCCATAGAACGGTAACGAGGTCGTCCGCTTAGTAGTAATCCATAATAATGATGAAGAAATAAGTAAGGCTGGCCAAGAAAGTCGCAATGTGATCGCCCTAGGCGCCATTGATGATGATCAGCCATTTTCCGTTCGGTGGCCCTGTGCACGTCATCACGGCTTCAATCCCGAACGTACCGCTGCCCTGCATCAAGAATCGTTTCATACCCCTTTCTTTCGAGACCTTTGCTAAAGTCAATAAGATCTCACGTATTTCTTTGACCGCGCTGATGAATTCAATATCTCGCGACCCCAGGTGACGCAGCATTGCCTGCTTCACGATCATGCTCGTGGTCTGTGGTCCAGGGGTGAACAGCGGCTTGTCGCTCGCAACAGGAATACGGGTTTTTGCTGAATGCTTTGGCGTCCTTACAGAACATTGTTGAAGCAGAAGAGCAGTCAAGCCGTAAATTTGCTGATGTGGTGGCTAAGAAACGTTCAATTGCCTGTTTGGCTCAAGCTTTCTCCCAGATCAAGAATAATCAAGTTGCTTCAACCAGATTGAGCTTAATCTTAACCAGTTGCAGATTGCCGGATCCGTATACTTCCAATTAACGACGTAATAGTCAGCAAGCTCAGCATTGGGCAGATCGCGGTCTTTGCCGTGACGTGCCCATTCGCCCGGAGTGATCTGACCGTTCTGGGTCTCGAAAGGAATCTTTGATTAAAGAGTTATTACGATGCGATATATCTCAGCCATATCTGCTATCTCAGGGTCCAATTCATAAAATGTCACTGAAACTTTTTGCGGCGAACTTTCTGTGTCGACTTCTGCAAAGCCGTATACTGAACCAATCACCACTGGCGTATCTTTCGTCGCATCTTTTGGCATTGCCCAGTCCGGTCTGAATATTTCAAAAGAAAAGTCCGGGTTCCCCTGGTTTTCGGAAATAAGAGAATGACCAGTGGCCTTCTTATAGCTTAGAGGAGAAGCGGAAAAATCGAAAACAGCAGTTCCCAAATCCACGATCGAATATTCGATTGATCTCGTAGTACGCGAGATACTATTCAAAGGAGATTTCCAATTGAGCAGGTGTGCGCTGGGATAGTGTTGGTCGCCGGAAAATACCAGGACACCCTGAATATTATTTTCCTCGATAAAGGATAAGATTTTGTTGCGCTCAAATTTGTAACCCATCCAGCTATCGTATCCCGACCTGCCGGAAGATGTATCCCCGCCATAGTCGTTCAACGAAACACTTGAGAAAACAATTTTAAATGCAGCCTTTGATCCTTTCAACCCATTAAGCAGCCAGACAAGCTGTTCATCGCCAAGCATCTTTTTGTCTTCCCCATCTTCATTTTGCATGGGAGAACGGTACCATCGTGCATCTAACACGAAGACATCTACATCTGCGATCGAGAACTTATAATAAATTCCGCCATTTTCCACCTCAAAGGGATAGACCGGATAACTCTCCTTAAAAGCTCTTTTCGCCTCTTTTTTGTAAGGGTAAGTAGCGTCCGAATTATCCTTACCATAGTCGTGATCATCCCAGGTGGCCATCAGTGGAATACGACTGGCCATTTTCTGAAAGTTCTCATCAAATACGCGACTGTATTTGCTGCGGAATGCTTGTAGCACGGTTGTATCCGGAAGAACTGTCACACTAGCCGCAATCATCTTCTGGCGCAGGCTCTTATTTTCAAGATATTCTTCCAGTTTGTTGAGGTCGCCATCATAATCACCATACATTTGATCGCCAAGAAGCGCGACAAAAGTTGGTGAACGTTGTTCAATTTTTTCAAAGATATTAAAACCCATGTACTTTTCCCTCATGCAGGCAGAAAAAATAAAGCTGAACTTGCCCGGTTTTCCGACGGCAGGGAAGGATTTAAACTGGAACCACTGAGAATATTCCCTGTTTTCGAATTGGACTCGATACTTGTATGCCGCATCGTATTCAACATTATTTAGCATCAGGTTGGTTGAAAAAATGTCTAATTCGGAAAGCCTGTTCCACTCGCTGAAAGTACTGCTTGCTTCGTCAGTCTTTTGATACTCGATGCGCACTTTGCCGGCGTTCGTTGCCGTTATCAGGATTGGAACCTGATTATTTTGCGCGAGACCCACAACCGGTGCTCGCAACAAATCGTTGGGTTTGTCACACCCCAAGATGCTCAAAACCATAGCCAATATTGAGAGTCGCAAAAATGTTCTATTCATTTAATTTATTCCTTACTTAAAAAAAGTCCATTCATAATGCTTGATTTAATCTCAGTCATTTCAGGTAAATCATACGTTTCGTCACGCTAAATAACTGGCTTGGCAATTGGCTGGAAAACGCAGTTATTCTATAAAAGTAGATGCCACTGGAGACCTGAACGCCCCCGTGGCCAGTGCCATCCCAGTTGATCCTGTGTCTACCGGCCTTCCGTATGCCATGCAGGAGGGTAACGACCTCGCGGCCATGCAGGTCATAAATCACTAACTCAACCTCACTCGTCTCCGCAAGCCTATACTCAATGATCGTCGGTCCGTTGAAGGGATTCGGATAGTTTTGTGTGGTTAAGTAAAATTCAGGGACTGCTGAAGGTTGTGTCTGCACATCGGTCACATTGGCATTGATGACAGTGATTTTGTAAAGCTCAATCATCCGGGTAGTTTCAGAATCCAGCTCGTAGAATTTGACAGAAACACTTTTCTCAGAGCTTTTAGTATCAACTTCTACGAAACCATAAACGGAAGTCAACGATCTGTTGCTCCACTCCTTGCGAAATACTTCAAAGGAGTAAAATGGGTTTTCCTGATTTCCTGAAAGGAGGCGATGGCCTGCTGCCCTGGTATAATGCAGCGGCGATGCAGAAAAATCAAAAACAACAGAACCTAAATCTGACAGCGAATAGACGATAGAGGTGTCGGTCTGGGAGACTGAATTCAGAGGGGCTTGCCAATTCAAAATATGCGCGCTGGGATAATGCTGGTCGCCGGAAAACACCAGGACACCCTGAATCTGATTCTCCTCGATAAAGGATAAAATTTTGTTGCGCTCAGATTTGTATCCCATCCAACTGTCGAATCCCGTCCTGCCGGAGGAAGTATCGCCGCCATAGTCATTCAAAGAAACACTTGAAAAGACAAGCTTGAATGGAGCTGCGGACTGCTTCAAGCCATTCAGCAGCCACGAAAGCTGTTCCTCGCCCAGCATGGTTTTTCCTTCGATGTCGCCGTCTTGCATGGGCGACCGGTACCAACGCGTGTCCAGAACAAAAATATCTACCCCTGCGATCGTAAACTTATAATCCAGGCCGCCATCCTCCACCCGAAAAGGATAAATGGGATAAGTCTCCTTAAATACTTTTTTGGCTTCAGCTTTGTAACGGTAGGTGCGGTCGGAATTATCCCGGCCATAGTCGTGGTCGTCCCAAATGGCGACAACCGGAACCTGACTGCTCATAGTCTGAAAATATTCGTCGAAATTTCGATTATATTTAGCCCGCAGAGCCGCTAGCACAGAAGCTGCCGGCCCGGTATTGATGTCGCCGTCATAATCTGCATACATCTGGTCTCCTAAAAGAGCCACGAACGTTGGCGACAGTTCCGAAATAGTTGCAAAAACATTGTGGGGAGCATACTTGTCTCTCACGCAAGCAGAAAAAACAAAACTGAATTCTCCAGGTTGAAAAGGCCGGGGAAAGGTCTTAAAAGTAAACCACTGTGTGTAAGTTTCATCATCAAACTCCACCCGGTACTGGTAGAGTTGATTGTATTCAAGGTTTGTGAGGAAAAAAGATACGGAAAGATCTGTTGAAAATGAAAGTCTGGCCCATTCAGTGACTGACCCGATGGTATCTCCTGCAGTATGATATTTGATCCTTACACGACCCGTTTGAGTACCTTTCACTGATACCGAAATTTGATTGTCTTGCATAACACCAACTATCGGGCTGCGAAGAAGAGTCCCGTTCGGATGGCCTTCTCTGCCAAACGCGAATTTCTCATTGGCATGACTAATTGTGAGAATGGCCAACAACAGGGCGAAGTAAATGCCTGGTTTTTTCCTCATGGGTTTTTTCCTCATGGGTTTTTTCATTTCAGATTGGATGACTTTATTTGTCCTTCCCGTATTTTGTCGTCTTCCCGCATCCATTGCTGCATGATTTCGGGCTTATCCATTTCCGGCGATTCTTCAAGGGCTTGCCAATTAAAATTTTCGTCTAAAGGAGACAAGGCTGTTTGTGGATCAAAAATGCGCGAGTCGACCGGTCGTGCATTGTAGGGCGCGTAATCAGGTTCTTGCATAAAAATATCAGCAAGGTCTGTTGCACCGGCATCGAATTGGTTAAGATACGGGATGCCGAGAATATGCCAGAACGTTTTCATCAGACTGCCAAAACTGGAATGTGTATGACTCACATAATTCTTTTTAGCATAGGGGGAAATTACCATTAATATGCTGCGATGCGCATCTATATGGTCAACACCCCCTTGCGGATCATCTTCGGTTACGAACACCGCCATATTCTTCCAATAAGGCGTATGAGTAAGAAACTCCACTATTCTTCCCAACGCTAAATCGTTATCCGCCATATAACTCTCACGGAAAGGGTAGCCGTAATCTGAGCGTTCACTGGCGCCGTGATCGTTTGGCAGGAAAACAGTGAGAACTTGCGGCAGGGTTTTATCCTCTCCAAGCCAACGCTCGTTGAATTCTTTTATGAACATGTCAACACGGAATTGATCTGGAATGCTGGTATTATAGGTAGCAAATATTTTAGATGTTTTCTCGATAAGAGTTGCTGGCATTGGGTAATTAACAATAATCCGGATACCACTGTATTTATATTGGATTGTTTCAATTCCGGGAGCAAACTCAAAACCCAGACCGAAGTTAAAAAAATCTATACCGTTGCGATCGAAATGATCCCAAATCGATCCAGCCTCGTTATAATCCTCCGGGTATATCGCACCGGAAGAGCCGACAAACGACAGTATTCCCGGTGCATCAGAATCAAATTTAAAATCCCTGCCCCCGCCGTAACTCGCCGCAACACCTGTTTCAACCCACTCATTTGGATAAACCCCTACGACCCAACGATGTCCGTCTGCCGAGACATCTGAATCACAATAAAAGTTGTCCGAAATACTGAATATTTCAGCGAGCGCCAAATGGTTAACCATAACCGTGGCATTTTCAACTTTTCTGCTGTTATCTTTATTGCTAAAGCTAACTCCTGAGCCGTAACGCGCAAGTGTTGGATCACCGATAACTCCATCTATGCCGCCAAATACTTCATCAAAAGTGCGGTTCTCCTTTACGATGAAGACGATGTGTTTAATTGGAGAAACTTTTTCACCGGAAAATAATGGGATTGGGTTTTCTTTACGCCACTCAAATTCTTCGGAAATAGCTTTAGTGAATTTAAAATTGTTTTCGACGGTCTTTTTCGTCTCGTCGTGCAACTTGTCATCTGCCGGAATATCGAAAACCGAAATCGTGCCATTCATCAAGTTTCCAATAAAGCTGCCGGTTTGACCGGGTTCAAAATTCGGTCCGCCATTCGGCCCACTGCCAAACCCTTTCGCATTAGCCACGATGAGTTTCCGTCCATCTTTGCTGACAGCAAGTTTTGAAGGAAACCATCCTACAGGAATATGTCCCAGTACTTCGCTCCTATTGACATCAATTACCGCCACCGCATTTAGTCCAGCCTCGGCCACATATAATCGCTCACCGTTGGGTGAAAGCGCCAGCCCAAATGGGATAGCGCCACGCAATTTTTCTAATCGGGGGTCAAGAATCAGTTTAATATTTGCAATAACTGTGTCTTTTTGAGAATCGATAACTGAAATAAGATCATTATTGCCATTGCTCACAAATACTCGATCTTCCGTAGCCACAAGGGAATTAGGACTCGCGCCACCAACAGCCGGGAAATCTTCAACTTTTTGACCGACAAGATTGCCGGTTTTAATTTTGGCGGTAACGTTTGCTCTCTCTGGATTTTCCACATCGATCGCCCACACAGAAAAGGATTCCGGCACATTTGGATCACCCAGTCCCGGAACTTTAAAACCATCAATCTCCATTCCTTTTTCAGCTTCTTTAGACAGATAGGCAAAAGGCGGGAACTTCAGGCCAGTACGTTCCGGGTCATCCGGATCCGCACCGACGATTTTACTATACTCGAACATACCGACATTTGCCACGTAAGCTCGTTTTCCATCCGGCGACAATGTGATACCGAAGGGATAGCGCCCGACACCAACACTCGCGACCAATTGCCTTTTCTCCGTATCAAAAATAACAACTCTAAAGTTTGTTTGATCAACGGCATATATAAGATTTCCAGCAGCGCTGAGTACGAGGTCACCGATATAACTGTCCTCATACTGCTTGCCACTAAAGTTGATATTACAATCCAAAGTGTTTATTTTTTTGCCGCTGGTGAGATCAAAGACTAATATTTCCCCTTCCTGTCCGCCGCCTACATACAATAGTCGATTATCAGGCGAGATGGCAAGTCCCATGAAAACTGCTGCTAAAATACCTTCGTCAGTCTCTGCGCCGGGTGGGATTTGTTGTACTTCAGGCCTGCCGCTTAATATATTTCGAATAATAGAAATTGAAAAAGGTTTAACGCCAGAATTGGCCGTGACAGCAATAGTTCCATCAGGGCTCAGGGTGAGACCGTATGGATGGGGTGCTACCCTAATTTGCCGACCACGGGGTGTGAGAAGTTTTCCGTTTGGAATAACGGTAATGCCGTCCGGATGGATCGCCGTATAAGATTCACCCGCTGGCGCGGATATGACCCAGATTTCATCTTTTTTAAGACTACAATTTTGAATTAAAAAAATGAGAATAACATAAAATAGAAAATCAGCTCGAAGGCGCTTGAAATTATTCATAAGTTAGTTAGTTTCTGAGCGAAAACTGGCTTTTTTCGTCATGCCAGCAATCTGTAGGCCGGAATTTATTTGATTCTAAGCAGAAGATTCCTGCTAACAATCCCAGGCTGTTGCAGATTCATTTTTTTACCACTTCACGGATTCTCACAGATTGTTTGACGAAAAAGAAACCTTTGCTTAATAATATTCAGAGAATCAGTGGAAATCCGTGTCAATCCGTGGCTTAAATCTTAGTTTGCAACCGCCTGTAACAATCCGCAGGAATGACGGGGGCGGCCGTTTTCGGTCTACTCAATCCATTTTTGCGACCGTGCGACTGCTCTTTGCCATTGATGCATTAACTGATGCCTGTGGTCTTCAGTAATTGCCGGTTCATATCTTTGGGATAGCTTCCACTTGCTGCTTATCTCGTCCAGATTATCAAAATCCCCAATTCCTAAAGCCGCTAAATAGGCAACTCCAAGGGCTGTGGTCTCGTGGATAACCGGCACATCCACGGGTATGCCCAAAATATCAGCCTGGAATTGCATTAGGAACTGATTGACAACTGCGCCGCCATCTGCCCGCATTAAATCAATGGGCATACCGGAGTCTTTGCGCATAACCGCCAAATTCTCCGCAACTTGAAAGGCAATTGCTTCCAAAGTAGCTCTGACAATGTGTGCCCGGGTCGTCCCGCCGGTAATTCCAATCATCATACCTCTGGCATATTGATCCCAATAGGGCGCAGCCAAACCTGTGAAAGCCGGAACAAAAAGTACACCGCCTGTATCCGGAACCGATTGTGCCAAGGCTTCAGTTTCAGCAGCTTCGTCAATAATCCCGAGGCCATCTCTAAGCCATTGAATAGCAGCGCCGGCAATATAGACGCCCCCATCCAATGCAAATGTAATGCTTTTATCCATGCTCCAGACTGCGGTCGTAATGAGCCCATTCTGAGAGAAAACGGGCTTGTTTCCGGTATTCATCAGCATGAAGCAACCGGTGCCATAGGTGGTTTTTACCGAACCTTTCCCGAAGCAGGCCTGTCCAAAGAGAGCTGCGGCCTGATCAACAACACCCCCTGCAATCGGAATCCTGGCTTCGAGAAAATCGGTGCAGGTATATCCATAGATCTCAACACTCTCCCTGATCTCCGGCAGAATCGACCTGGGGATTCCGATGATTTCCAGGATTTCGTCATCCCATTGGCTTGTATGAAGATTGAACAACATGGTTCTGGAAGCGGTAGAGGGATCAGTGACGTATATTTCCCTCCCGGTCATTTTCCACAGCAACCACGTATCCAGTGTGCCAACCAATAACTCTCCCTTTTCAACTTTTTTCCACGCATTCTCTACGTTATCCAATATCCATTTAATTTTTAAGGCTGAAAAATAAGCATCAACCGGCAAGCCGGTTTTCTGGGTGATAAGGTTTCCACATTCTTCTTTCAGCTTATCCGCCGCCCTGGCCGTCCTTCTGTCCTGCCAAACGATGGCATTGTATATGGGCTCACCGGTATTCTTATCCCAAACCATACAGGTTTCGCCCTGATTATCTAACCCCATCACTCTCAAATCTTGCGCCTTTAGCCCTGCTTTATCCAGGGCCATGGCTACGGACTCTTTGGTTTTATGCCATATTTCTATGGGGTCATGTTCAACCCATCCCGGCTTGGGGTAATATTGCGTATGTTCGGTATAGCCTTTCCCGCAGATATCCCATTCTTGATCAAATATCAAAGCTGTAGTGCCGGTTGTTCCCTGATCAACCCCCAGATAATATCTCTTTGACACTTTATCACCTATTTATGCGTTTGGAGACTGGCCATTCTTATTCTGAAAAATAGAAAATAACAGATCACACCAACAAGCACCATTAAACCGGAAACAATGGTCGCATTGCGAAAATCTTTCGGTATTGTGAGGATGCCAATTTCGACAATCAGCCATAATACAGCAAGGGAAAACACAGGCTTTGCAAATTTACCAAGTGTAAAACTGCCCACCCTGAACTCGACATCTTTTCTGGCAAGGCCATATGAGATAACCGTAATGAGATAAATTAATGCCGGCAAAACGGCCGTCGCGCCAACGAGTAGTGTCAGGGATTCAGCAAAATAGGTTGAAATTAAACATAAAACGAGAATCAGGAGAGTTGCTGCCACAGGCGAATTTGTTTTGGGTGAGATTTTTTTAAAGTACTGGCTGAAGAAAAAGGCGTCGTCCCGGGACATGGCATATATCAAGCGTCCCGCAGAAGTAGTAATCACTAACCCGCAGGCAAAAATGGAAACGCAAACCAATACTAAAAATAATTTACCGACGACATCACCAAGAGTTGTTTCTATAATATAAGGAAGAGGATTATTTGAACTCAGCACATCATTCAAGTTTGGAATTGCCATCGTTGAGGCTATCAAAAAGAACATGCCAAAAATTCCACTCAATGCAACTGAGGCAATAATTGCCTTGGGGACTGTTTTATGCGCATTTACTGTTTCTTCGCTCAAATTTGCTGATGCTTCAAATCCCACAAGCGTAAAAGAACCCATCAACATCGTCATAATGAAAGGAACGATATAAGATGTTCCTGTTGCAGTATTGCCAGTGCTTAGCAGAATGGAAGGATCTGCATCATTTTTAAACGCGGCAACGAACAAAAATATCGTTAAACCAATCATTCCAATTGCTTCAGTAAATACAGCACCGTTATTAATAAGAGCTGCTAATTTTACACCCATTATGTTCAAGGTTACCTGCAGGGTGATTATACACATGACAATAATCATGATATTTTGGTCTGAAATCGGAATATCTAATAATCCTGCTAAAACCGGAGCAAGCCCCCAATCGACAGCCGGAATGACCAAAATAAGAAAACAGAATGAGATCCACCCGCTAATCCAACTGACAAACGGGGTCGATAACCTTTTCATCCATTGATAAGAATAACCACTGACCGGAATGATTCCGGCAAGTTCAGCAAAAATTAATGCAACCAATAATTGGCCAGCAACAGCAATTATCCATGACCATATTCCTGCCGGTCCACCGGTCTGAATAACAAACTTGAAATTTGTGAAAATACCAGTCGTAATTGAAATAAATGAGAAGGCCACAGCAAAGGAACTGAATAATTTCAGGCTTCGTTTCAATTCCTGCTTATAGTTGAATGCTTCGAGGATCTTTACGTCTTCGCTGGCGGCATCATCTTTTTTCATTTTTCAAATTCCAGCTCTCTCGGGTCTATGGAAGATTCGATAATTGAATTTTCAAATTTGACTACCGATGCGCAAAAATAAACAACCCACTATATTACGAGGATTGGGAAAGATGATTTATCACCGCCCGGGCAACACGCCGACCGTTAAAATAGCACCATTCTGCGCCATGAAAGCCGCCCAGAATATTGCCGGCTGCAAACCAGCCTGGTTCAGACAGTTGAGAATCCCTTCCGACAACAGGTTTTCGGGAAGGCAGCTCGACTTTAAAATTTCCCTGCAAAGCCAGTTCACTATTGGGAATCAGCTCTCCACAAAGCACGATACCATCACATGGGATAAGCTCATCCTCCCTGGACAACCTGATTCCTGAGGCTGTTTTTGAACCAACCACCTCAACCGATTTCGCGGCCACCCCGCGAAAATTCGGTTGGCTCCATCGCCGGAAGTAGAGCCGTTCAAAGTATGAGCATTTTGGGCGCCGGCGGTTGTCCACAATAATCGCATCTGCGGCACCGGCAACTTTTAATTTTGCGGCGGCGGCGTAGGCGATTAAATCGGAACCAATAATGACAGGATTACGCATTGGCAATAGACCGTTTCCATCTATCAATTGCAATAATTGTTTGGTGAAGAAAACCCTCATCGGCCTGGCACCTGTCAGCCATCCGCGTTCCGAGGCAGTCTCCTCCCTTGAGCCGCAAGCCATTATTATCGCAGCCGCGGTCAGGGTCACCCGGCCTTCATCGGGGTTCACGAGAGTTATCCTATTTTCCTTTGCCTCAATCTCGATAACCTGACTTTGCAGCCAAAGCTGTACATCCGTTTTTGATAACTGTTCGCCAAGCCAATGAGCATAGTCTTCTCCAAAGAAAGGAATGCCGCCACGTGACCATCTGATAAAAGTACGGACGCCACCTTTCTTTTTTTTGTATAAAGAAGGGATACCACCGATTTTATCGCTGCGCTCCACCAGAGCCACCGATTTTACTCCGCGCTTGTACAATGCAATTGCAGCCCCAATGCCGGCCGGGCCGGCTCCTATGATAACAACACTAAAATGTTTTGTCGAATTCATCCCTTGCCTTCGTTTCCCGCAGCTGTTGGAGCAGGTACTATTTCACTTTCTGGCCCACGTTTGGTAATCTTGCTGAGCGGGATGCCACAATGTTCCGAAATAATTTCTGCTACTTTTATTTGACAGTCAAAACCCTGGCATCGTCCCATTTGTGCACGAGTTCTGCGTTTGATCGCATCCAAGGTGCGCGGCTTCAGAGGAGAATCCAGATGCTGGATTATTTCGCCGCGTGAAATGTTTTCACAATAGCAGATGATCTTGCCCAAGTCCGGATTTTGTTTAACCAACTCGCCATTCGCAAACGGTCTCTGCCACCAGCCGGGCCAATTGCTCTCTGGCCGGGAATCCACAGCATTCGGGTTCTTTTCAAGATTTAAACCACATTTTTCATGTAATTCTTTTATCAGATATTCGGCTAAAGTTGGCGATGAGGTGAAGCCGGTGGATCGAATTCCCGTCACCGTCACGATTCCCTGGTGACCATCATTGCTGCGAATCCAATAACTGCCCTGGCTGCAATTGCAACGTACCCCGGAAAATGTTCCGATAACGGGCTGGTCAACCAAACCTGGAAACAAACGCGACGCACCGGACAACAGGGATTGCAGCATTTCAAGCGTGGTGTCCGTCACTTCTTCATCATCGAGTGAAAAATCTTCGGCGGTGGGCCCAGCGATCAAGTTGCCGAAAATGGTTGGAATAACCAGGACGCCTTTGGTCTGCGCCGTGGGGATTGGCAGCAGAATCCGTTTAATGGCTGAACGGCTGTACTTGTCAAAAATCAGAAACTGGCCGCGCCGGGGATTGATGTCAAATTCGTCGCCACCGTAGAGGTCAGCCAACCTCCGACTTCCGAGACCTGCAACGTTGACAATTATCCGGGTTGCGATTCGATCATTGCGGGCGGTGACAAGTTTCTTGATCGTCTTGTCGGCATCTTCAATTTCCACAATTTCTGCGCCAAACAGTATATCGATGCCGTTGGCTAACGCAACTTCCGCATAAGCTATCGAAGTCGTAAAGGGGTCGGCAATGGATTCTCTCGGAATCAGCAAGCCCCCCAGAACATCCTGTGGAACACTGGGCTCCAGTTCCCGCGTCTGAGCTGCGCTCAACAACCGGACGTCATCGACGCCATTGCTTACGGCTTTGGCATGAATCGTATCCAGTTGCTTGTTCTGCTCATCAGTGATCGCCAACACCATGGCGCCACATTTTTCAAAAGGAATTTTGAGTTTCTCAGCCAACTCCGGCCACTGCCTGGAAGCTTGCGTGACCAACTGCGACTCTAAAGTTCCCGGCGCGGCATCAAACCCGGTATGAACAATGGCGCTATTGCCTTTGCTGGTAGCCTCGCCGACATCATAATTTTTATCGAGCAAAAGAACCCGCAGTCTGTATTGCGACAGTTTGTATGCCAAAGCACACCCGACAACACCCGCGCCCACAATGATAACATCGTATGGATCTTCATCGAATCGCACCGCCGCATCTAAATTTCCATCCGGCCAATCAACCATCAACCGGCCGCTTGCATTCACATCTTTAATCGTTCGCCCTCCTCTCTAATTCTTATCCCTCCCTGGCAGCAGTATCCGGAAGCGCATTCCATTTTGTCACCATGAGAACACCAGCAATAAAAACGGATCCAGCCATTAAAGTAAAAACCCCGTCCCATCCCAATATATCCTTATAACCGGGTATCAACGCCCCCCCGATTATAGCGCCAATCGAACCTAAACCATTTATAATTCCTGATGCTGTTGAAGCGCCTTTGCTTGTCCCAAAATCAACCGCAGCCGTTGCGCTGACCAGTGAATCCGGCCCATAGATCAGAAATCCAACCAGAAACAAAAGCCCTGCTGAAACCATGCTGCTGTGTGCCGATGATGCAAGGTCAATGAAAAAGAATAACAGAACGGCCAACAGCAGCATAGAGATAGCACAATAAGGCATCCGACGTGATTGGAACAATTTATCGGATGCATAGCCCCCGGCTAAAACAGATAAAGGGCCTGCCAAAAAAAATCCGGAAATTACGAAGGCCGATTCAGCCATGTCCGTTCCCAGGGATTCACTGACATACAATGGCCCCCAAAGTAGTATTAAGTAACGTGTAGGTTTTAAAAAGAAATACATGGCCCCCAGAAGCAGAACCATGGGGTTTTTTATGACGGTAAATGTCATTTCCCAGGACCCTTCGGCCGGGGTATCGCTGGTTTCTTCCTTTTGTATTTTAGAAACGGTTTCTTTGTGGTATTCTTCAATTGTTGGCAGGCCAACATCTGTTGGTCTGTTTTTTTGGATAAGGTAAAAAAGAATCAAAACACCAAGAAGTATAATTGCGGGTATAAAAAAAGCATATCTCCAGTCGAGGAAATAGGTCGCCGCCAATGCTGCAAGGGGAGCGCCAACCAAGCCGCCAATTGTATAATTGGTGGCCCACCACCCCATAACCACGCCACGTTCGTGCAAGGAGAACCAGGTGGTAATATTTTTTGCCAGCGGCGCCCAGCCCGTAGATTGGCTTAATCCCTGGACAAGCGCAAAGACACCGAAAGCAAGCATGATAGAAGAGACGCCCATCGCAAATCCGGCAACAATCGAGGTAAATAATCCACCCAAAACAATTTTTCGTGTTCCAACCTTGTCGCCCAATATCCCCCAGATAAATTGTCCTGCGGCATACGCGGTAAGATAGATGCCATCGATAAGGCCCATTTGTTCAGTTGACATGGTCATTGTCGGGTCTTTACTGATTCCAATCTTTGCTATACCAAATGAGGCTCTAGTTAAATAAAATCCGGCATAAGCTAACCAGGTGATGCCAAAAATTCTCCAACGCCAAAATTCATATTGTTTATCTTTCTTAAAATTGTCGATTACTATTGCCATTTGCTGGTCCCATGTATGGTTAAGTTAGCTCTCTGATTAGGAGTTTAGACTGTAGGCTGATAAGGCTGTTAGGTTTTGCGCAATGCTCTGATCAAAGCTCCTAAGACTTTTTCAGTCTCGACAATTTTCGCCTCGTTATTATTGGTTTTTTTATACTCTTTGAAGTATCCGAGCCGTTTGGAAAGGCTGAACTGATAATGCAATTCCCTTAATGAGCCAAAAGCGATTTCAAGAAAACGAAGATATTCCACCTGACTTTCTCTTGCACACCCTTCGACGATGTTTGAAGGAACCGAAACGGCAGCTCTTCTCATCTGCGACGTCAACCCATACGTCTCTTCTCTAGGAAAATCTTTTGTTGCCTGATAGATTATCAATGCCAATTCGTTCGGCTAACTCAAAAAGCTCAAAGTTTCGCATGATCTTTCATTTGTGTTCTTACTACAGCCTAAAAGTCTACAGCCTATCTCCATGCCGGATCAACAGTAGGAACTGCCAATCTGCTATTACTGTTTTTAAACAAGAATACATTAGCCCAGCGAGATTTCTTAAAATCTGTCACTGCGATTGTATCCAGAACAGTTTCATTGATCCGGACGGTATTCGTCTTCTTAAGCAACGCAATTTTTTGTTCCAGAAGCACTTGGGTCTGCTCAAAATGAGCATCTGGGTCGCCAATTCTGTCGACGGCGGGTCAACGCCATTTCGCGTCAGGTAGGAACGCCGCATCTCCTCATAAACCCACTTATCCCGCCATGCTCGTAGTTGATTTTGAACCGCCGGCGATTTGTGTAACCCTCCGGATGCAGCTTCTTTTGCCAGAAGGTGGTTGCGAACAGTGAGAGCAATCTCGCGCTTAAGATGCTTGCGCAACCGCTGTTTTCCTGCGGATTCAGTTTTGAGGCGAGCAGGATCAATCCGATCGATGAAATCTTGCAACGACCAGCGTCCACCATCAAACGTGGCCAAAGTTTCCCCCAGATGTCTCTGCAATTTCTGTAGCGCCGGCTCTGTTTCTCCGGCTTTTTCAATCGCTTCGGAAAAGGCGCGTGTTTTATCGTTTTGCTGTTGCCATTGCGCTAAAGCATTTGCTAATGTTCGAAATGCCTCGCCTTTGACGACAACGTTTTTCGGGGTCATAAACTCTGAAACAAAGTGTGCGGTCTCACTTTTTAATTTGCGATGGAAGAGAATCTGCTTAAACCGTGCATGAGTATTTTGATAATCGTATTCCGATATCGCCTCCCTGCGAATATCAATTACCTGGATTAAAAAATAGACCTGGTTTAATTCGATCGGGTTAGAAATTTCACCGATTTGCAGATTCTTTATGGCGTCCAGCAGCTCAGGAGGCACATCGAGCCAGGTTAAATAGTCGGTCTCAAAATCCTTTGGAGCAAATCCTACTTCATTATTCGTCAGGAGTTCCTGCACCACATTTGCATAACCCTGCCTTTGCATCTTTTGGTAAACACGGTCTGCCGCATCAAAATCAGGCTCTACCCAGTATCTCAATCTCCATCGCACCTTCGATCGTGTTATTGCGTCTCGGGTCTCTTCATCAGTGACTGTTATGGTTGCAGACACTTGTGTGCGCAGGAGCTCTTCAACCAGCAGTTCTTCCAACAATCGCGCTTCCAGGCCTTGTACGCGCTCGGTTTTGTCCAAACCCAGTCGATAGCCCTCCATCGACAACAAGGTCTCGTTGATCATGCACTCCAAATAGGAGAGTTTTTTATCCGGCGTCTTTTTTAAATGTGCAAATCCGAATTCATAATTCAACTGGAATTCTCGCGCCGTTATGGTACGTTCTCCAATTCGGGCTACGATATCCGGTTCGGAATCGATTTGCTTTCTGTTGCAGCCCATACAAACCTGGAAAACGAGTATAAGGCCTATCAGAACGAACTTTGACACCTTCATATGGTATTCTTAATCATTCTTTGCATTTTTTTTGCAAAAAATTTCAACCAAAGATTATTGTCAAATATATGAAAACCTATCAGCTTTCAACTTTAAAGAACTTCATTGACAGAGTCAATGAACTCCAAATACAACTCCTAATTTTGGAGTGAGCGGATTGGTCACTTAAAAAGCCTGACAATTCATTCTTAGGCGTATACATAAAAAGCTCATAGCTGACCGCTGAAAGCTGATAGCTTCATCATAAAGTTTGCTATTCACATTTGCAGTTTTTATGTTTCTCTGTTTGCGGCTTCGCCGCGCTAGGTAATGCTCTGGGATTGGGCTGCTCTTACAGATCAGAACTTAAGACCAAGACTGAAGTTGTGGACGGCATTGAGTACGCCCCAATCAACGTAGGCATAATCAACGACAATCTTCATATCAGATCGACGTGGCGACACAATCAAACCTGCGCCGAAGGATAGGCCGCTGGTGCGATCGGTCAAAAGAAGCGACCGGTAGCCAGCCCGCAGCGCGAAGGTTTCAAACAGCACATATTCTGCGCCAACATTTATGCTCTCTTCATCATTATTCGGATGCAGCAAGTCCACTGCAACGATCAAATCTCCTTGTTCTGAAAGCATGGGCTGCTTATACGAAAGGCCAAATCGGAACAGAAGTGGCAGGGCAAAAGAGTCCGTCTCATAACTGACAGGTATTTTTTCTACGCCGTCATTGAGGATGTCCGGATCGACTACATTGCGCAAATCCCGTCCCGAAAGCCGCATGTCCGATCCGAAATTCGAGATACTGAACCCCATTTGTAATCCTTCAAGCTGCGTTTGATAAAGCGCTCCAATATCGATGGCAAAGCCGTTCGAACTACTATTCCAGATTCTCTGGCTGATATATTTTGCATTAACTCCAAAGGAGAATCGATCGGTAAAATTCAGCGCAAAGGTAACACCCGCCGCCAGATCCTGAGCAGAATAAAATTCACCGGTGCCTTCTTCCTGACCCACCACACGTACGGGTTGCTCGCCGGTGCCGAGGACGATTACATTAGCGCCCACGGCAGCAATGCCTCCACCGATCGGCACGACAATACCGGCATAGTCAAAATTAGTATCCAGCAACCAATTAACATGGGTGAAGGTCGTTTCAAATCCGGCGACTCTGCCGATGCCGGCCGGATTCCAGTACATGGCCGTGGCATCCTGCACAAGTGAGACAAAAGCGCCACCCATCGCCTGAGCCCTGGCGCCAATGCCGATTTCCAGGAAAGCGGCAGCGCTGGTTCCTACGTTTGTGCCGCTCGAAATATTTCCGGAACCTTCATCTTTTTGTGCTCTCAGGTTATCGAATGCCGCCAACATGAGCAGAACAAACAGCAGACAACGCCACCGGAATATGGCAGACCCTTTTGATGTTTCAGACTTTTTCTGTTTTCCACGTTCAACCCGAAAAGTATTCGATGTTCGCTTAGACACGTTCATTAGCCTATCTCCAAAGATTTTGAGGTTGTTGCATCTCTTATTTGATCCAACTTTTAGCTGTTGGTCTTGCTACCGCACACTTTCTTGTATCTACTAACATACCACCCCTGAAGGGGTTCGCCAGGGTGTGAAATTCTCTTTTTATAAACATTTCACCGCTATGCGGTTTTATTTTCAGCCAATTTGGTGAAGATAAACCCCGTGAGGGGTGGCATGTTTATAGAAAAAACTTCTAAAATCTCTCATTATGTGTAACCAATTTATCAACAATGACCAATAGCCAACAGCCAAATGCCAAATGCCATTACCGAATAGTTACTATTTGATAATGGCAAATTTGCCAAGCTTTTGTCCTATCCCAGGCGCATCCACCTGAAAGAAGTATATTCCATAAGCAATTTCAAGCCCCTCCCGGGTGGTTAGATCCCAGGATTCCCGTCCGTTGTCCCGAAATCCTTCGTGCTCGATTACGGCCACCAATTGTCCGCTCACTGTGAAAATACGAATGGTGCATTGTATCGGCAGGTTGACAAAATCGATCCGCCGTTCGCCTCGTCCGGACAAAGCGGCCGACTGCTTTGGCTCGAGAGCATTCACCGCAACGTAAGGATCGGGAAC
>Ga0209988_10000156_pt1 | contig 37455 bp, 32 predicted proteins | sample N075metaG_FD_183115 | JGI IMG/M metagenome (GOLD analysis project Ga0209988, IMG submission 183115) | Deep subsurface microbial communities from Kermadec Trench to uncover new lineages of life (NeLLi) - N075 metaG (SPAdes) (version 2) | ecosystem: Environmental > Aquatic > Marine > Ocean trench... | reverse complement strand
GATACCAATTATTTTGGCAAACTGGACTACTATCATGTGCCCGAAAAAGATGGTGTGCCGATTGAAGAAACACTCGGTGTGCTGAATGATCTGGTACAAGCTGGCAAGATACGACAGCTTGGTATCTCCAATGAAACAGCCTGGGGCACCTCTGATTATTTACGAGCATCAACTGCAGAGAACTTTCCAAGAATTGTTTCGATACAAAACCCTTATAATTTATTAAACCGGTGTTTTGAAATTGGCTTGTCAGAATTTTCACAACGCGAAGATGTTAGCCTACTGGCCTATTCGCCTTTGGCCTTTGGCGTATTGAGCGGAAAATATCTCAACGGTGCCAAACCTGAAGGCGCAAGAATCACCCTGTTTGAACGGTTTTCCCGGTATAACAATGAAAATGGCATCGCCTGTACAGAGGCCTACGTTAATCTCGCCAAAGACAGTGGGCTGGATCCTGCCCAAATGGCACTGGCCTTTGTCAACTCTCGCCCATTCCTGACCAGTAATATCATCGGTGCCACGGATATGTCCCAGTTAAAATCAAATATCGAGAGTCTGGATATTTGTCTTACGAAAGATGTCTTACGCGAAATTGAAAATATTCATAACAGGCAACCAAATCCGTGCCCATGAACAACAAAAAGTCGATACCCAAACTATTTGGAAATGTAAGTTTCAGCAAGACGAGAAGCCAACATATTTAAGGCATGAGCCCGCAGGACTAGTCATTCTAGTCCAAGGGTTTATAGCGAAGAAGATGGTGGTTTATCGTCTTGCCCACCGGGAGCTCAGGGTAAAAGTCAGAGCTGCGTTGCAACGCTTATGAAGGACTAGTCATTCACTGCACGCTGCGCCTTGCTCTGACTATTACCCTTAACTCTGAATCATGCATTTCCAAGTAGTTTGGGTATAGAATACCGCATAGAAAATTATCCGCCGCACAGCACTTAGAGGAAATTTATTCATGAATTTATCATCACTGACTGCAATTTCGCCATTAGACGGTCGCTATGGCGATAAAACTGCTGAGCTAAAACCCATATTCAGTGAATTCGGTCTGATGCGTTTTCGTGTTCAGGTTGAGATTCGGTGGTTACAGGCGCTTGCGGTTCAGAATGATATAGAGGAAGTACCTACTCTCACAGATGAAGCTGATGCCTTGTTGAATAACATCAGCGATAACTTCTCGGAAGCAGATGCCTCACGCATTAAGGAGATCGAAGGTACCACCAACCATGATGTCAAAGCAGTCGAGTATTTTATTAAAGAAAAAATTGCCGGGAATAGTGAGCTGGAAAAAGTTTCTGAGTTTATTCATTTTGCCTGTACTTCAGAAGATATTAATAATCTTAGTCATGCGCTGATGCTTAAGGAAAGCCATGATTCCGTCATGCGACCAGCATTGGTGGACATCATTAATGCCATCACGGCCTTGACTGTGAAATATGCGGATCAAGCCATGTTGGCAAGAACCCATGGACAAACAGCATCACCCACGACTCTTGGAAAAGAAATGGGCGTGTTTGCACATCGCCTCAATCGCCAGTTAATTCAACTCGATGAAATCGATTTCATCGGCAAGATCAATGGAGCAGTAGGTAATTTCAATGCCCATTTTTCTGCCTATCCAGATGTAGACTGGCCCGCATTTTCAAAAAACTTTGTGGAAAGCCTGGGATTGCAGTGGAACCCTCACACCACACAAATTGAGTCACACGATTATATGGCTGAATATTTTCAGGCAATGAGTAGATTCAATACTATTCTGGTCGATTTTTGTCGAGACATATGGGCTTATATCTCATTAGCTTACTTCAAACTAAGAACCATTGACGGAGAAATCGGATCTTCAACCATGCCACATAAGGTAAATCCTATTGATTTTGAAAATGCAGAAGGAAACCTCGGGCTTTCAAATTGCCTGTTGAATCATCTGGCTGAGAAGTTACCCATTTCACGTTGGCAAAGAGATTTAACTGACTCAACGACCATTCGTAATAATGGCACCGGCATCGCCTATGCATTACTTGCCTATAAATCCTGCATGAAGGGCATATCCAAACTTGAAACAAATCCTGATGTTATGGCAAATGACCTGGACAATGCCTGGGAAGTACTGGCCGAACCAGTACAAACAGTCATGCGTCGATACGGTATTGAGAAGCCTTACGAGAAAGTGAAAGAACTCACACGAGGGCAGTCCATTAATGCAGAAATGCTACACAATTTTATTAATTCGCTGAATATCCCTGCAACAGAAAAAGATAGATTATTAAAATTAACGCCGGCCACTTATATCGGCAATGCCTCAGAGCAGGCAAAATCTTTTTCATCCAGGTAATCAGATAAATAAGAAGAGATATTTAAAGAGTATCTAACTATGCATGATATTGAAGATTGCCGCCTTGGTGAAACAGATAGATTACTAACGCTCGAGAAGCGCGCTGAAAATATCCTGGTCACCAACCATATGGCAAAACAATGTCGAAGAAGCCTGAACATCATTAGCCGAGAACTGGATCCACTTGTGTTTGACACAGAAGAGTTTGCCGACGCAGTAAAATATCTTGCACTTCGTCATCGGCGCGCCAAAATTCAGATTATCGTGTTCGAACCAGACACGATTGTAAAGCGCGGACATCGCTTGCTCAATTTAACTGACAGATTAAGCTCCTTTATCATGATACGAAAAGCACATTATTCATTTAATGCTTATAACCAATGCATGATGCTGGCGGATGCGGCTGGCTATATTCACAGGGAAAATGGTGAGCGTTTTGAAGGCACAGCAAACTTTAAAGACCTCCGCCACTCTAGAATTCTGCTCAGGCAATTTGAAGAGATGTGGGAAATGGCAACACCTGATCCAAATTTCAGGAAAATGTTGATGTGACAAGACGAGCATGAAGAGATTTCAAAAGCTGTTCATTGCCTTCATTTTACTGCTCCCGCAAATAACACTGGCGGAAAATATGCAGTTGGAAGTGATTCCGCTACAAAAGCGCATGGTTGATGAAGTGATCCAGATAATTCGTCCGCTGGTCGCACCAGGTGGAACAGTCACAGGGATGAATAACCAGCTGATTATAAAGACCACGCCTTCCAACCTTGCTGAAATCAAACAAGTCCTCAGCAAAATTGATCGTGCACCGAGAAGATTAATGATTACCGTCAAACAAAATATCGCTGGCAATAGTCATCACCGCGAAGATTCGCTCTCCGGAAAATATACATCTGATAATATTCATATCAATGCCGGGCATGATCACTCCAATGAGGGGTTGTCGGTCTCGACTGGTGACAAAGATTCAAACATCCGCTATCGAACACTAAACAGCAGATCACGTGCTGATGACAGAAATACTTTTAGAGTCCAGACCCTGGAAGGTCACCCAGCTTTCATCAATCAAGGACAATCTATTCCTCTCGGTTCGTCTAGCACCGTGATCACTGAAAATGGCGTTGTTGTGAATCAATCAATCGACTACTACGATGTGGGTTCGGGTTTTTATGTCTTGCCAAGACTCAACGGAGAACAAGTGACGCTTCTGGTCGCAACCGAATTGTCCAGCATAAAACCCGGAGGTCAGACTACGACAAATGTGCAAGGCCTGGAAACCACTGTCACAGGCAGATTAGGTGAATGGATAGAATTAGGAGGCATTGATCAAAGCTTTAATCGAGGAAGACGGCAAAACTTTTCATCTGCCAATATCCACGGACAGGAATTACGCACTATATTGATCAAAGTAGATGAAATAAAATAGTACACAACTACGATTGATAATATTTTTTATTAAATTACCTTTAAATTATTTCAAACTAGATGCATATTCTCCGCGGCAAGTCCGCGCTTTCCGAATTTAGAATTAACAAGTTACTTTCTGCCTTACAACAGAAGGTAACTGACATTACCCACGTGTATTGCCAGTATATTCATTTCATTCACTCGCGGAATAAGCTTGAGACCAATGAGATAACACAGCTCAACACTATTCTACTGGGTCCCAATGAAGAAGACCTTGAGCAGGAAGATGAAACAACAGCAGCCTTTGTCCTGATAACACCAAGGTCAGGCACCATTTCACCCTGGTCAAGCAAAGCAACTGACATCCTTCGCAACTGTGGTATGGATAATATCCTACGCGTGGAAAGAGGCATTGCCGTACGGGTATTTGCTTCTGATAGTTTACAAATCAGCGATGCAGATATCGAACTGATAACACCATTGCTTCATGACCGTATGACGGAATCAGTGATGCAGAATACCGAACAAGCTGAAATACTTTTTCAAACATCAGATGCGGCTCCTCTGCAAACAATCGATCTATTGGCATCAGGTAAAGAAGCGCTGGAACAGGCCAATAGCGAAATGGGACTGGCTCTCTCGGCACAGGAAATTGATTATTTGCTGGATAGTTTCAACCAGCTCGGTCGTAATCCTACCGATGTTGAACTGATGATGTTTGCCCAGGCCAATTCTGAACACTGCCGCCATAAAATATTTAATTCCAAATGGACCATCGATGGCAAGCATAAAGATGACTCTCTGTTCGACATGATTCGACAAACTCATAAGAAAAATCCTGGCAAGGTATTATCTGCATACAGTGATAATTCTGCTGTCACCACAGGCTATTCTGCATCCAGATTTTTTCCTGATCCGGAATCACATCAATATCAGGTGAGCGAGGAAGATGTTCATCTTTTGATGAAGGTAGAAACACATAACCATCCCACGGCCATCTCTCCTTACGCCGGGGCATCGACGGGTTCCGGTGGTGAAATCAGAGATGAGGCTGCGACAGGTCGTGGTGCAAAACCAAAGGCAGGCCTGAGCGGTTTTTCCGTATCAAATCTCAATATCCCTGATTTTCACCAGGCCTGGGAAGTCGACCATGGCAAACCTGATCGTATCGTCTCCGCCCTGGATATTATGCTGGAAGGTCCTATTGGTGCGGCATCATTTAATAATGAATTTGGTCGACCTGCGCTTGCTGGCTACTTTCGCAGCTATGAACAGAAAGAAAATGACATCATTCGTGGCTACCATAAACCCATTATGCTCGCGGGTGGTTACGGCATGATCCGGCAGGCACATGTTGACAAAGGGCGTATTCCAGCCGGTGCAAAGATCATTGTTCTTGGTGGTCCTGCAATGCTTATCGGTCTCGGAGGAGGTGCCGCATCATCAATGGCATCGGGCGAGAGTGAAGAGAATCTTGATTTTGCTTCTGTACAAAGAGATAACCCGGAGATGGAGCGACGCTGTCAGGAGGTCATCGATGCCTGTTGGGCATTGAATGAATCAAACCCGATTATCTCTATTCACGACGTCGGTGCAGGGGGTCTGTCAAATGCCCTTCCGGAATTGGTCAACGATAGTCAGCGAGGTGCAATATTTGAATTACGCAAGATCCCCAATGATGAACCGGGGATGTCACCCATGGCCGTCTGGTGCAACGAATCTCAGGAACGTTATGTCCTTGCCATAGCGCCAGAATCTATCTCACTGTTCACCCACTTTTGTGAAAGGGAACGGGCACCTTTTGCAATTCTTGGTGAGGCAACCAAACAACAACATCTGACTTTGAATGATGAGTTGTTTGACAACAAGCCCGTCGATATGCCCCTGTCAGTATTACTAGGCAAGATGCCTGGTATCCAGAGAGATGTTCAATCAAAAACGCAAACTTATGATGAATTCAAAACCACAGGCCTGGATATAAAAGAAGTAGTCCATCGCATATTGCATTTACCTGCTGTGGCAGACAAACATTTTCTTATTACCATTGGTGATCGTTCAATCTCTGGTCTGGTCGCTAGAGATCAAATGGTCGGTCCCTGGCAAACGGCCGTTGCGGATTGCGCCATCACCTCCAGCTCCTTTGATGCCTATACAGGAGAGGCCATGGCCATGGGCGAACGTGCACCCATAGCATTAATTGATGCGCCTGCTTCAGGACGCATGGCCGTTGGAGAGGCAATCACCAACATCGCCGCTGCAAGAATTCTTCAGCTAGAAGATATCGTATTCTCTGCAAACTGGATGGCTGCCTGTGGACAAGATAATGAAGATGCAAAACTCTTTAATACAGTCCAGGCAGTCAGCGATCTCTGTCAAAAGCTGGGAATATGTATTCCAGTAGGTAAGGATTCTCTGTCTATGAACACGGTGTGGTCGGATCCAGATTCTGATTCACAGAAACGAGTCACCTCACCACTTTCATTGACAATAACAGCATTTTCGCCTGTGGTTGACATTCGACAATCACTCACCCCTGAACTCAAAACTAATCAGGGTAAGACACGACTACTATTAATTGACCTGGGTCTTGGAAAAAACCGCCTGGGCGGTTCTTGTTTGACCCAGGTTTATCAGAAAATCTCCGGTAACACGCCCGATATCGAAAATATTCATGATCTAAAAGTGTTTTTCAGATCGATTCAATTGTTGAATGAAGCAGGCATCATACTGGCATATCATGATCGTTCTGATGGTGGATTATTTACCACGCTATGTGAGATGGCTTTCGCAGCGCGGTCAGGTATCAATATCAACCTTGACTATGCAAGTCAAAATTCTTTGGGTCAAGATTCTTCAGGGGAGACAATTCCAGCTTTATTCAGTGAAGAGTTAGGTGCCGTGATACAGATACGTGCTGAGGATCTACAAGAAGTTTATAAGGCATTTAAAGATACAGAATTTCTGCAAGATCATATTCATGATATTGGCACGCTAAATCAGGATCGCCAATTAAGAATAATCAGGAATAACGAAACTATTTTCGAAGAAGAACTACTTTCACTACATCGTTCATGGTCTGAAACAACTTTCAAAATGCAAACATTAAGAGATAACCCTGTCTCTGCCAAACAGGAATATGATCGTTTACTTGATAAAGATGATACTGGGCTGTTTGTGAATATCACTTTTGATGCAGATGAAAAAATTCATGCTGCCTACATCAATACCGGGGTAAAACCAAAAATGGCTATCCTGCGCGAACAGGGTGTTAATGGGCAGGTTGAAATGGCCGCAGCATTTTATCGCGCTGAGTTTGACAGCATTGATGTCCACATGAGTGACATCATTTCGGGCAGCGTATCACTAGCTTCATTCAAGGGCCTGGTTGCCTGTGGTGGTTTTTCCTATGGTGACGTCCTCGGTGCGGGTCGGGGCTGGGCAAATTCTGTTTTATTCAACGAAGTTGCACGCAATGAATTTCAGTCATTCTTTGCAAGACAAGATACCTTTGGCTTCGGTGTTTGTAATGGTTGTCAGATGTTCTCTCATATAAAAGACATTATTCCTGGGGCAGAAAATTGGCCTGTATTTAATCGCAATTTTTCTGAACAATTCGAATCACGACTGGTGATGGTAAAAGTGCTAGCTTCGCCTTGCATACTTTTAACGGGAATGCAGGGTTCGCAGCTACCCATCGTTGTTGCGCATGGTGAAGGTCGTGTTGAGCATCAGAATGAACAGTCAGCAGAGAATGTTATTGCAACGATACAATATATTGATCATTCGGGTAAGGTGACCGAGACCTATCCCGGAAATCCAAATGGTTCAGCAGAAGGCCAGACCGGATTTACCACCAACGATGGTCGCTTCACAATCATGATGCCTCATCCGGAAAGGGTATTCCTGAAAAAGCAATATTCATGGCTACCCGCGGCGTGGAATACCGAAAATGGACCCTGGATGAGGATGTTTTACAACGCACGACAGTGGATTGCTTAATATCTTAGATGCGTTAAATGCGTTAAGTCCCTTATTTTATTAAATATTTTCATTCTAGTACTCCCTTTATACCCCAGTCTGGTATAGACTAGTGCACCTTTAGTGTGCAGTGAGTAGCTATGTCCGAAGCAAAAGGCGTCACAAAAGACGATATTAAGCTATTTCGCCAGGCAATCGGTGAAGTAGATATGATTGAATACGATGGTGTGGAATTATCTACAGCCAAGCCTGCGCCTGTTCCAAATCAATCAATCATCAGTGAACAACAGGCACTCAATCAAATGGCCAAAGACCCATTTGATATTCCGGATGTTGAGATCGGCGATGAACTCTACTTCAGGAGAAGTGGCGTACAACAGCAAATTATGCGCAAGCTGCGTCGAGGTCAGTTTGCCATAGAATCCGAACTGGACCTACATGGTATGACAGTCAGTGTCGCTAAAAAAGAATTAGATGATTTTCTTAACTATTGCCAGTCAACAAATCGCCGCTGCATCAGGATTATTCATGGCAAAGGCCACGGCTCGGTGAACAAGATTCCTGTGTTAAAAAATAAACTGAACAGGTGGTTGCAGAGATACAACTCCATTCTGGCATTTTGTTCGGCGCCCTCTCATGACGGTGGCACGGGAGCTGTTTATGTCATTATCAAAAAACACTCTCAAGCACATGCGTGACCAAGAGCTAATGGTATCAGAGTTAAATAATACGTATATGGCTTCAGTCATCAAACGTCCTGAACTTCATTCAACAAAAAGCACAGTGTTTATCGTTGATGATCAGTCCACCAGTCGACTTATTCTGGAAAATATTGCAAAAACGATTGACGATAATCTAGAAGTAAAATGTTTCGACAATGCATATGACGCGCTTCTTGAGGCTGAATCCTCGGCACCAGATCTGATATTGACTGACTATAAAATGCCTGATATTGATGGTGTAGAGTTTATAGAAAGACTGAGAAATAATATTAAATTTAGAGACATCCCCATTGTTATCATTACAGCCCTTGATGATAAAGCTGCTCTGTATAGAGCATTGGAAGCGGGGGCAACTGATTTTCTTGTAAAACCTGTTGATCATCACGAATGCAAGGTGCGTTGTCGCAATCTTCTCATCATGCAAAAACAACAACTAACCATCAAAAATCATGCAAGCTCACTTGAAGTTAAAATAAAAGAGGCAACACAGCAGATACTTTTGCGTGAAATGGAAACCCTTTCAAGGCTGGCCAGAGCAGGTGAATTTAAAGGCAAGATATCAGGTAGAAATCTGATTCGTATGGGCAAGTTCACCAACATTATCGCCGAAGAAATGGGATTTAATGAAGAAGAAAGAGAAATACTGGAAATATCGTCAAGTATGCATGACATCGGTAAGATAGGCATACCCGATAGCATTCTATTTAAGGAAGGCCCTCTGGAAACGGAAGAATTTGATGTGATGAAAGGACATTGTCGTATGGGCTACGAAATCCTGAAAGACAGCCCCTCCCCTTATTTACAAATGGGTGCAATCATCGCCCTGCATCACCATGAAAAATATAATGGTAGTGGTTATCCGAGTGGTTTGAAGGGAAATGAGATCTCCATCGAAACACGAATATCGTCACTTGCAGATGTGTTCGATGCACTCATCACAAAACGCTCATACAAGGAAATATGGCCACTGGACAAGGCCTATGATTATATTCTCAATGAAAGAGGGGAACATTTTGATCCAGCATGTGTCGATGCTTTCTTTGCACAGAAAGAAAGAATAAATGAAACAATAGAATATATAAAAGACAATCATATTTATGATTAGTAAAGGAATACCTGCCACAACAAAAATGATATCAGATATTTGATACACAGAAAATAAATCACTCAATGCAAGATCTGGAGAAACAATCATCAAATACGGCGTTCTCTACAGAGCGTGAGCAAGCGACAGTCAGATTAATCAACTTGAGCTTCATTGTGGTATACACAATTATCTGTTATCTCAATGGACTGCTGAGTAAAACTGTGGTTATTCTATACTTGCTTGCAGTTCCATTTTCCCTGGCCATCCTGTTCTGGGCAATCGCAAAACCCAAAGACAACCACCTGCGACGTATGATGGGCATGCTGGCCGATTTGGGAACCACAACTGTAGCTATGAGCTTGTCTGGTGAGGCTGCCAGCCCGTTGTTTCTAGTTTATCTTTGGACAACTTTTGGTAACGGTTTTCGTTACGGGAAAAATTATCTATATATCAGTATGAGTCTGAGCATTATCGGCTTTTCGCTGGTGATTTATTTAAGTCCTTTCTGGTCTCAGCAACTATTTCTCGGTGTCGGTCTATTAATTACCTTGTCTATCTTACCTGTCTATATTGCCTCACTGCTTAAAAGATTACAGACAGCCATCGAACTGGCTGAAAATGCGAATAATGCAAAAAGTCAGTTCCTTGCCAGTATGAGTCATGAAATCCGCACGCCATTGAATGGCGTCGTTGGCATGAGTGATATGCTCAGTTCAACAAGAATGACCAGAGATCAGAAGGATTTTGTATCTACAATACAATCTTCGGCCAAGACGCTGCTTGCATTAATTGAAAACATTCTGGATATATCAAAAATAGAAGCAGGCAAAACAGAGCAGGAAATTATTGATTTTGATCTACACGAATTAATTAATTCTATTGTCAAGATGTTGTTCCCTCACGCAGAATCAAAGGGCGTAACATGCAAACTTCATATCGCAGCGGACGTGCCTTTCAGGTTGAATGGAGATTCCATGCATCTCCGTCAGATACTGATTAATCTTATAGGCAATGCCACGAAATTTACTGAAAATGGATCTATTGAAGTAAACATAAGCGCACAGTCAACGCGTGAAAATCTTGTAAAACTAAGATTTGAAATTCAAGATACGGGAATTGGAATTTCAGAGGAAGAACAAAAAACGATATTCGATACATTTACGCAAGCTGACCAATCAATCAACAGAAAATTTGGTGGCACCGGTCTTGGTACAGCAATTTCAAAAAAACTCGTGGATCTCATGGGAGGGAATATCGGTGTTGAGAGTCAAATTAATCAAGGCAGTACTTTCTGGTTTGAACTGGAATACAACAAACAATTCGAATTACCAGATGATGATTTTGACGAACCAATTATTTCCAGTTCTTCAAACATATTATTGATAGCTACAACTGGAAGTCGCCATGCTTCACTTGTGCGACATTTGACTGACTGGAATTTCAAATGGGAACATGCTGAAGATATGGAAGATGCTTTCGTCATGCTAAGGAATGCTGTTAATGATGGAGAACCATATGATGTTGCATTAATTGATCATCAAAGCCTGGGGAATAGTATTGATAAATTCGCAAACCAGTTTTTCACAAATTCACAGTCAAAACAAACTAATTTAATATTAATAAGTAACATTGACATGAATCACAACAGGCAAAATGCATTATTGTCTACTGGTTATTTTTGTATCCTTAAATCACCTGTGGAAAAAAGGCTTCTGTTTAATGCACTACATGCGACAAGCCTTGATCAATCAGAAAATAATAATATAACTCGTCTGGTTAATTTTAAATCAGATATAAGTCACTCAGAACCACTGAATATCCTTGTCGGCGAAGATAACGCAACAAATCAAAAAGTAATTCGTGCAATACTCGAATATGCAGGCCATATTGTAGATATTGTTGACAATGGGAACGAGGTTCTGGATGCCATTGAAGTAAGCAAATATGATATGTTAATTCTTGATATGCATATGCCTGAGATGGATGGTATTGAAGCTGCAAAGGCACTTCGCTTTATGCAAACTAATAGCGAGCGACTACCCATTATCATGTTAACAGCGGATGCAACAACCGATGCTATTAAGTCATCTGAAGACGCTGGCATTGACGTTTATCTTACAAAACCAATTGAATCAGAAAAATTGCTGACTACTATCGCATCACTATCACCCAGAAAACTAAAAAAAGGCAGATCTCATTCTGATAAAAATTCGCAGACACTCGACTATGAGAGCCTTGACAAACTTGCTTCACTGAGCAAAAACATAGACTTCATGAACAATCTAATCCAGGGCTTCCTGGAAGATACTGACAAACTGGTCAAGCAAATTGAACTTGCGATTGGACAGGAGAACTTTAGTACTGTTCAAGATCATTCACACGCTATCAAGGGAAGCGCACGCAGCATTGGTGCAGTTTCACTCGCACAGGTCGCCTCCCAAATACAGGACGACGTCCACGCAGGGATCCTTATCGGGCTTCCTGCACTAAGCTCTGAACTTAGCCACGAATTTGCATTAACAGAATCCGCACTAAATAAGTACCTTGAAAAACTTGATTCAGCTGTCCTCTAGTCTTTGATTTCTAACTCGCCTGTCTATGCTGTCAGCCTATGCTGTTGCATTTTTTCTTCTGCAATTTCAATTTTTCTATCCTGAGCTTTAACCAATCTGGCCATCATGCGTAAATCTTTTTCCGACAACTCCATAGCAACTTGTACCCAGATTTTGCATACATCCAGAAGTTCATCGTAATCAACAGGTTCAACGCGAGCCACAACTCTCTGCATAGCCAACATACCTTTTCTGTGTTTTTCACAACTATTGATTTTGGCATACAATGCTGCACTGCCTTCACCGTCTTCTGCAAGCACGTCAACAACACCCATTTCATACATCTCTTCGGCAGAATATATGCGACCATTAGATAGCATTTCCTGTGCTTGCGATGGGTTCAATTTACGTCTTAGCAACTGGTAACCACCCATGCCTGGAAACATATTAAAAAGGATTTCCGGAAATCCCATTTGGGCACTACGCTCTGCAACAACAATACTGCTGCTCAATGCAACTTCACAGCCACCACCAAGAGCATCACCTCTGACTAATGACATAGTCGTGATAGGCAAATTAAAATTGGTCATTAACGGATATATTCCATCAATACATGATTTTGCATAGAGATACATCCCCTCTTCGTCTCTGTTGTTGATGTACTCAAAGAACTTTGCCAAATCACCACCAAAATTGAAGATCCCGGGTGTCAGCGAATCCATGACATGATAGTTGATGGTAACCAGCTCTCCCTTATAAGGAAGCTTACCTTTATAATAATCCAGCATGGTCTGCAGGTGACGTACTTCAGCTATTAGCTCGGAATTAAAACAAGGTCTCGGATGCGGATTCAGATACATCCAGACGATCCCCTGTTCTGGTTCGATCTCTAAGCTGATCTGATTAAAATTATCGATAGAAACACTTTTACTGTACGTAATATTACTCATGTGTATACCTCTTCTCTAATTAAAATTAATTTTATTTAGCGCGTACAAAGTCGCAGCAATTATAAAATATAAAAATTGCCGCCTTACAGTCTAAAGGAGAAAGCTAATAAACTAAATACCCCATGTGGGGTAAGCTCATGAAAAATAAGCTAATGTTGCTGTGATTCGTTGTCTTAAGGCTACAATTAAACGACTATTCGAGTAACACAACGGCATAAACAGCGATGCCTTCCTTGCGGCCAATGAAGCCCATTTTTTCCGTTGTGCTGGCCTTGATATTGATGTTATCAAGATGAGACTCTATATCTTGCGAAATATTTTTACGCATCCCCAAGATATGGGGGGACATCTTAGGAGCTTCCGCAAGTATGGTTATGTCCATATTGACCAGGTTCAGGTTTTTTTCATCAATTAATGCCTTAACCTGCCTTAATAATATCCGACTATCAATATTTTCGAATTCTTCTGCAGTATCCGGAAAAAAATGTCCAATATCGCCTAAAGCGGCAGCACCGAGCAGGGCATCACACAGTGCATGAATGACTGCATCGCCATCAGAATGTGCTAAAAGTCCCTTTTCATAGGGGATTGTCACACCGCCAAGTATCAACGGGCAGTCATCTGCAAAGGTGTGGGCATCATAACCATGTCCGATACGCATCAGTCATTCTCCTGCTGAGATAAAAATAATTCAGCCAGCGCCAAATCATTGTTACGGGTAATTTTTATATTATCCGGATGGCCTTCTACCAGGATAGGTTGAAGGCCAATTAATTCAATCGCCTGTGCTTCATCCGTAACGATAAGATTATTAGACAGGGCATTTTCCAATGCCTCAATTAGTGCACCAAGATGAAACATTTGTGGCGTTAACGCGTGCCACAAGCCTTCACGATCAACTGTTTCCTGTATCGTGCCTGTAGCGTCTGCACGCTTCATGGTATCTCTTACGGGTAATCCTAACAGCCCACCCACATCATGATCTTCCAGGGCATCTATCAGTCGATCAATGTCTTCATTTCGTAAACAAGGACGTGCTGCATCATGTACCAGGACCCAGTCATTGCTGCTTGCTTGATCGGATAAGGCGCGTAATCCATTTAAAACGGAATGACAGCGTTCTACACCACCTTCAACAACAGTGATCTTCGGCTGTAAACTAATATCCAGAGTTTTCCAGATATCATCGTTCCCTGAAATTGCGACAACTACCCCTTCAATTTTTGGGTGTGAACAAAAACGTTCCAGGGTGTGTTCAAGTATGGTCTTGTGATTGATGCTTAAATATTGCTTGGGGACATCCACCTGCATACGTGTGCCGACACCCGCAGCAGGAATAACTGCCCAATAACGCAAGCCAGATACCATGTGCTCTGATCAATCCCTTTCTTTGCGAAGGTACTGTGCATCGACCAATTGATAAAAGGTCTCATCTTTTTTGATCATCCCCATTTCACTTCGAGCACGTTCTTCAATCGCATCCAGCCCCTGTTTCAAATCTAGTACTTCAGCAGCCAATGAATCATTACGCTCTTTTAATGCCTCATTTTCCTCAAGGATTGATTGTTTTTCCTTCTCCATGTGATGTACCTCCGTCAAGCTGCCGTTGCCAATCCACAATCTGTACTGTAGCAGCACCAACATCGTGAAAAGCATGACAGTGACAAATTTCATAATTGTTGAAACATCTCCCGACTGTTGATCATTTGAGTTTATTTTAGATTATAGATATCTTTCCCTGGGTAACTGGCGCGATCCCCTAATTGATCTTCAATCTTCATCAGACGGTTATATTTGGCAACACGATCAGAACGTGACAGCGACCCTGTCTTGATCTGACCCGCAGATGTTGCGACTGCCAGATCAGCAATGGTTGTGTCTTCAGTCTCTCCTGAACGATGCGAAACAATAACAGTGTAACCTGCTTCTTTGGCCATATTAATCGCAGCAATCGTTTCTGTTAATGTCCCTATCTGATTGACCTTGATCAGAATTGAATTAGCAATATTCTTGTCAATACCTTCCTTGAAAATCTCTGTATTGGTCACGAACAGATCATCACCGACCAACTGTACATCTTTGCCTAACCTGTCTGTCAGCATACGCCAGCCATCCCAGTCATCCTCGGCCAACCCATCTTCCATACTAATTAATGGATACTTGTCAAACCAGGGGACAAGAAAATCAATAAACTCTTCTGCGCTTAATACCTTGTTCTCTGATTCAAGATGGTATTTCCCATCTTTATAAAATTCCGAACTTGCAACATCAAGTCCCAGAAGAATATCTTCGCCTGCCTTGAAGCCGGCCTTATCTATGGCCTCAAGGATCACCTCAATGGCTTCTTCATTAGAGGATAAATTCGGCGCAAAGCCACCTTCATCCCCTACTGTCGTACTCAAACCCCTGGCTGAGAGCACTGATTTAAGCGCATGAAATATCTCCGTACCATATCTCACCGCTTCTCTGAAACTGGATGCACCAACCGGCAAAATCATAAACTCCTGAATATCGACATTATTATCAGCATGCGCACCACCATTGATGATATTCATCATCGGCACAGGCATGATCAAAGGTCCATCACCGCCCAGATATTCATAGAGAGGAATGCCTTTTTCATTGGCGGCCGCATGGGCTGTTGCCATAGAAACGGCCAGGATCGCATTGGCGCCCAGGTTCGCTTTATTCGGTGTACCATCCAGATCGATCATGGCCTGATCGATACCTGCCTGATCGGTAACATCCATGCCGACAACAACGGAGCTGATTTTAGTGTGAATGTTTTCAACGGCCTTAAGTACACCCTGACCCAGATAACGGTTCTCATCACCATCTTTCAACTCCAGTGCCTCGCGAATACCTGTCGATGCACCGGAAGGCACCATGGCACTACCCACCGCCCCTGTTTCTGTAACGACTTCTGCTTCAATCGTCGGGTTGCCTCGTGAATCGAGTACTTCTCTTGCAATAATTTTAGCTATGGCAGACATAATTTTTACCTCGTTATAATTTTTATCCGGTTTCACTCATTGATGGTTTTACCCATTATCAGCAGCCGGTTTTACCTGCTCATCAATATTTTTTAATGTTTCCAGTAATTCTCGCATTTTATCCAAAGGCCATGAATTTGGCCCATCACTCAATGCCTTTTCTGGATCTGGATGTGTTTCCATAAATAATCCGGCAATGCCGACTGCAGTCGCTGCACGTGCTAAAGCCGGAACGAATTCCCGTTGACCACCTGACTGCGTCCCCTGGCCCCCAGGCATTTGCACTGAGTGTGTGGCATCAAACACGACAGGACAACCCGTTTCTTGCATGACAACCAGTGAACGCATATCTGAAACCAGATAATTGTAACCAAAACTGACCCCCCGTTCACAAACCATGATCTGTTCATTGCCTGTCGCAGTTGCCTTATTCACAACATGTTGCATATCCCATGGTGCCAAAAACTGACCTTTTTTAATATTTACTGGCAGGCCACGACTTGCCACATCCTGAATAAAATCAGTCTGTCGACACAGGAAAGCAGGTGTTTGCAGAACATCAACCACAGCCGCAATTTCGTCCAGGGGTGAGCTATCATGCACATCTGTAAGAACAGGCACATTCAAGGTTTCTTTGACCTTCCCCAGTATTTTTAATCCTTCATCGATGCCGGGCCCACGATAGGATTCATGTGAACTCCTGTTTGCCTTGTCATAGGAAGACTTGTAAATGAAAGGAATATCCAGTTCTGTGGTCAACTCCTGTAAATAAGCCGCCACGTCCAATGCCATCTGTTCACTTTCTACAACACAGGGACCTGCGATTAGAAAGAACGGCTTGTCACTACCAACTTCAAAATTACACAACTGCATTCCTGGCCTCCTTACTGCTGCCAGACTCTGCCAGACTCTCTTTCTGGGAATCACGATAACGTGATGCGGCTGCAACAAAGCCAGTAAAAAGTGGATGTCCATCTCTGGGTGTTGATGTGAATTCTGGATGGAACTGACAGGCAACAAACCAGGGATGATCAGCCAGTTCGATAATTTCGACCAATTGGCCATCCATTGACATGCCAGTAAAACTCATCCCGGCATCTTGCAGTTGTGATTTATACCTATTGTTAAATTCGTAACGATGTCGATGACGTTCGATGATGACATCCTTGCCATACAATTCTCTGACACGGCTGCCTTCCACTAATTGGCACTGCTGACCACCCAGGCGCATGGTTCCACCTAGATCGGTATTCTCATCACGTTGCTCAATCGTACCATTCTGCTCCATCCATTCCGTGATCAGTGCAATCACAGGATGTTTGGTATCTCTGACAAATTCAGTACTATTTGCATCTTTAAGTCCCAGTTTATGTCTCGCGAATTCGACGACCGCCAACTGCATGCCCAGACAAATGCCGAGATACGGAATACGGTTCTCCCTGGCATATTTAATGGTGGCAATCTTTCCATCTACACCTCTGTTGCCAAAGCCACCGGGAACCAGGATCGCATCCATCGCCTGTAAACACTCGGTGCCTGTTGCCTCCAGCTCTTCCGAATCAATATAGGTAAGTTTAATACTTCTCCGAGTTTGAATTCCCGCGTGGGTGAGTGCTTCAGTCAGCGATTTATATGAGTCAGCGAGATCAATATACTTACCCACCATGGCAATATTTACTTCACCTTGAGGTGATGCCATTGCCTCCACAACCGCATCCCATTCACTAAGATCTGCCGGAGGGATATCGAGATGTAATTTTTTCGCAACGATCTCGTCCAGTCCCTGTTCATGCAAACTTCTTGGTATCTTGTAGATATTATCGACATCTACGCCCGAAATGATCGCGGACTCCTCAACATTAGTGAAGAGTGCAACTTTTTTACGCTGTTCATCCGGCAAAGGTTGCTTTTCTGTACGGCATAACAACACATCAGGTTGAATACCAATGGAACGTAATTCTTTTACTGAATGTTGTGTTGGCTTGGTTTTTATCTCCCCGGCCGCTGCGATATAGGGCACCAGTGTTAGATGCATAAACAAGGTATTTTCTGCCCCCAACTCAAACCGAAGCTGGCGAATGGCCTCCAGAAAAGGTTGCGACTCAATATCACCCACGGTACCACCGATCTCAACCATGGCGATCTGGGCATCACCAGCACCTTCGATAATACATTTTTTGATCTCATCAGTGATATGCGGGATCACCTGAACTGTGCCGCCAAGATAATCACCACGACGCTCCCGCTGAATCACATTCAAATAGATTCGACCCGTGGTGTAATTGTTGCGCTTACCCATGGTAGTACGCACAAAACGTTCATAGTGACCCAGATCGAGATCAGTCTCCGCACCATCCTCGGTGACATATACTTCCCCATGCTGAAATGGACTCATGGTCCCCGGATCAACATTGATGTAAGGATCAAGTTTTAACAAGGTCACCTGTAAACCGCGGGCCTCAAGAATTGCGCCTAATGATGCCGAAGCAATGCCTTTTCCCAATGAAGAGACCACGCCGCCAGTAACAAAAATGAACTTAGTCATTAGACTTTATTATATCCCATGATAAATTCTGACCATCATTGACATTAGTTGGGGGGAGGAGTCCTTATCGATTCGCCTGAAGCGTTGTGAACCGTTGGCATGTTCAATAAGGCTTGTATTTCGTTCCATAATTCGCGGATGATGCTACCAGATATGCTCATTTTTCTCCATCTTGAAGCCGCTTATTTTAAGTATCAGCCCTGCTTTCGAGCCTCAATCATGTAGAATGTTTGCCCTTTTAAATCCACATCGTGAAGCCTACCTGTAGGGGGTCACCTGAATAAATGACTTTTAAGGAATCGTATAATTTGCCCCGTGCGGCCCTCGCCATAACATTGGCCGGATTGATGTTCGCCTCAATGGGGGTCTTTGTACGCTACGCGTCAGCCTCACTCCCGAGCGAGGTACTGGTATTTTTGAGAAATAGCTTTGGACTTTTGTTGCTGTTGCCCTGGCTATATCACCATGGATTCAGAAATCTAAAAACAAATCGCCTGTCAGGACATATCACCCGCTCCGTCACAGGCCTGGCCGCAATGTATTGCTTTTTTTACGCTATTGCACATCTGCCTCTCGCGGAAGCCGTATTACTCAATTTCACCTCACCCATTTTCACGGCGATTATTGCCTTATTATGGCTAGGCGAAGAAGCCACACGTAAACTTCTATTGACCATCGCCATCGGTTTCTCTGGTATCTGTCTGATCCTGAAACCAGGTATAGGGATTTTGTCTACTGCCGCATTGGTCGGTCTGATTTCTGCTGTGTTTGCAGCGATGGCGATGGTTTCAATTCGTGATTTATCAAAAACAGAACCAACACGTCGTATTGTTTTTTACTTCAGCGTCACCGCAACCCTGATTTCAGCCATTCCCATGTTCTGGTATTGGCAAACACCCGACCTGAAACCATTATTGGCCATGGTATTTGCAGGATTTTCAGCAACCCTGGGACAATTACTTCTGACCCACGGCTACAGCCTTGCACCTGCCGCAAGGGTCAGTCCCTACAGCTACAATACCATTATATTTGCTGCAATTTATGGCTGGATATTCTGGTCTGAAACACCGGACATACTCACCCTTTTCGGTGCACTGCTGATCATCAGCGCAGGCATCATCACCCTGTTAAGTCGACCAACACGCAGTCTAACGGAGCCTGATTAAATCCCTGATAATATTGATCCCTGACAATATCCTCTTGTTAATATAACCAGAGGCTGATCCTGTATTCTCCACGGAAGCCTGGATTAATGAGCGCTTGCGTGAATGCTTTAAATTTCTGCGCATATGGTAACGCCTTCGCCATGGAGCCATACGGTGTGGTGTAATGACCTTTAAACCGATAGAATACGAAGTTCATTGGTGAACCCAATCACCAAAAAGTATAAAAAATATTTTCATAAATTTTATAACTTATTGTGTTTTATAAAAATTTTCAACCGGTAACGATCTGAAGGAGAACCGGCATGTCAGATATTGAAATCGCACAAAAAGCGAACAAGAAGCGTATTATTGATTTGGCCAAAGACCAGTATGGCATCGAAAGTGAGCATTTAGAGCCCTATGGTCATTTCAAGGCAAAATTATCCCTGAATTACATTGAAAGCCTGAAAGATCGAGAGGATGGCAAACTCATCCTGGTCACGGCGGTCAGTCCTACCCCTGCAGGTGAAGGCAAAACCACGACCACAGTGGGTTTGGGTGATGCCTTAAATCGCATCGGTAAAAAAGCCATTATGTGCCTGCGTGAACCTTCACTTGGCCCCTGTTTTGGGATGAAAGGTGGGGCAGCGGGTGGCGGTTATTCCCAGGTTGTGCCTATGGAAGATATTAATCTTCACTTCACTGGAGATTTCCATGCCATTAGTGTCGCTCATGCCCTGTTATCCGCCATGATCGACAACCATATCAGTCACGGTAATGAACTAGGCATCGATCCGCGCCGTATCCAGTGGAAGCGTGTCGTTGATATGAATGACCGCGCACTGCGTAAGATCACTGTAGGCATGGGTGGCCCTGCCAATGGTTATCTGCGTGAAGATGGATTTGATATTGTCGTGGCCTCTGAAATCATGGCGATCCTGTGCCTGGCAACCAATCGTGCCGATCTAAAAGAACGTTTAGCTCGAATTATAATTGGCTATAAGCGAGACAATAAAACACCTGTTTACGCAAGAGACCTGAATGCACAGGGCGCAATGGCAGCATTATTAAAAGACGCGATTAACCCGAACCTGGTACAAACCCTGGAAAATAATATTGCGATTATTCATGGTGGCCCATTTGCCAACATTGCGCATGGTTGTAACACGGTCACGGCAACCAAGACTGGTTTGAAACTGGCTGATTACGTCATTACCGAAGGTGGCTTTGGTGCTGATTTGGGTGCTGAAAAATTCATCAATATTAAATCGCGTATGGCAGGACTCAAGCCGGCAGCGATTGTTCTGGTTGCCACTATTCGTGCGATGAAATTCCACGGCGGTGTCGCCAAAGATGAACTGACTAATGAAAATCTTGAAGCCCTGGACAAAGGCATGGTGAATATGGAGCGCCATATCAAAAACATTACCGAGGTATATAACCTGCCCTGTATTGTCTGTCTGAATCATTTCACCCTGGACACCGATGCAGAGGTCGATATGTTGATGAAACGCTGTGAATCACTCGGCGTCAAAGCCGTGGTTTCCAAACATTGGGCAGAAGGCGGCGCTGGTGCTGAAGAATTGGCAAAAGTAGTTGCCGATGTTGTGGACAATAATCCCGGCACACATCAACTCACCTATGAAGACAGCGATTCTTTATGGGAAAAGATCGAAAAAATTTCTACTAAGGTCTACGGTGCTTCGAGTATTTCTGCTGATGCAAAAGTCAAAAAACAACTGGATGACTGGAATGAAGAATATGGTTCATACCCGGTCTGTATGGCCAAGACGCAAATGTCATTCTCAACCGATCCAACTGCACTTGGTGCACCCACCGGTCACAACGTACATATTACTGAAGTACGCCTGGCCAATGGTGCTGGTTTTGTTGTTGCGATTGCTGGCAACATGATGACCATGCCGGGCCTGCCCAAGGTCCCTGCAGCAGAACGCATCGATATTGATGATGATGGAAATATCACCGGCTTGTTCTAAAGCTGTATAAGCAAAAACAAAAAAGCCCGGTTTATCCGGGCTTTTTTATTTCTATAAAACCAAATTGAATGGTTTGCTAAAGTCCCTTTTCATTATTTATATGCAAAACCGAGCCGTAAGATTATTCTATATTTGCGCTGACAACAGCGGCCATCTGCATCATATCAATGGTCTCACCTTCTTTCAGTTGTGTGAGATCAGTGAGTTTACCTGACTTACTTGTGGAATTAGTGTTTTTGAATATAGAAAGCAGTTTAGCATCAGCTACAATGTATTTTCCTGCATTCATGGCTTCACCGTTTTCAGTCTTTGTCTGAAGTTTATTCGCCTTAATATAGTCCCATAGTTTTTTGGTAATCTCTGTCCGGGGAAGTTCCGTTGCTCCCAAAAATTCCGCAAGATCACTTTTCAACTTTACTGGTTTGCTCAAACCTTTTGCTTCTGCCATTTTTAAGCTCCTTTAAATATAGATTTAAATGAATTTATCTCCAGAGTCTGCTCTACTGTTCCAGTTATCATTATATGTTCATAAGTGAGAAACGTCTCTTTTTATCATTGCAATTTGACAATGAACGTTTAAGCTGTGAGGCGCGACGAAAGGAGCGTCCCAACGAGCGCTTTGTTATGTGTTTGGACTACGTTTTTCACCATTAACTAATATAACGTTAGGATTTTTAAAATTTACTATGTCACCAGATTTAACAGAACCATAGTTCTGATCTGCCCCTGAAAAACTCTCCGTTTTTCCAGGGGCAGATCATTCTTCTATGGCATCATTCTTTACTTATACTGTATATGACGTTTAAGTTGCGTAATTACTCAGAGAGAATGTTACCTTAACCATGTACCACTCCCCACAATCCTATAATTCCAAGTGATGAACATATGAGGGCAGACAATAACGATGCAATAGATATTTTTCTTGTTTCCGGATGTCTCCATCCTAAAATACCAAATATAAAATTAAGCAATGCTAATATTATAATAGTAATTGGCAGACCAAAATAAACGATCCCTCCCCACTCCCACTGTCGCCAGAACTCCATGCCAATTCCATACCATGCAATTTCCTTAAACATTAGAGCCACCCACATTGTGATAAGCAGCCATTTCATTTTTATTTTATGATTCACTTTAACGACCTGGCTCACCCACGGATGTGGGGGATGCAGCGCCAAATAACTATTTTCCTCAGCATAACAAATATTCGGTTGCACACTACTGAAGAACAGTGATTGGATCTGTGAATAATTTTGAATTCGGAATCAGTACCTTATTCCCCTCGGAATCAAGCTCCGTGTATCGTAAATCAATAGAAATAACAATACCCTCGTAACCCGATACTTTTATACGGTTTCCTAGTTCGAATGGTCGATATAACAATATAAGAACACCAGAAAGAAGATTGGAAATAGTGTCTTTCATAGCGAAGCCAAGTGCAAATCCCGTCAACCCCAGACCGGCTACTAGCGCGGATACATTAATACCTAAGGTTCCTAACGCAGTAATAAGGCCAAAAATCATAAGTGTAATATTGCTTGTACGAGCAAGTAGGGAAGTAAGATTACTATCTAATTTTAATCGTTCAGCGGTATTGTTGATTATTCTTTTTGCTATTTTCGCAAGGATAAAAAAAACGACTAAAATCACGACGACTCCGATTACTCTTGGCAACCAGAGAGTCGCTTCATTAAGTAAGTATTGTACTAGATTTTCCACAGTCTACTGACCTCTTGCTGTTCTTCTGAAAGTAATACCTGATGCTCGACTATAACACGCATTTTTTGCGACCCGTGGCACGGACAGCATCGGCAAAATCGGGATCGTCAAAACAGTCGACGACACCAGCCCGCTTAACGCGCGATGCTAAACGGCTGAGATGGCATTGGCGTTTTTCAGCCAAAGGCATTTCAATCCGCATTGACTTACTTGTTAACTGCTTTTCACTTCGAAGCAGGTTTATGAAATTCAATGGCATTGTCATCTGGATCTCTAATAAAAATGAACGAGGCCCCATCGGGGAGTACAACAGGCCCCTCAGTAATAATGTAGTTTATAGATTTAAGGTATTGTTGCACTGACTCCAAATCGGTGACTTCAAGGGCAATATGTGTATAGCCAGTATGTTTTTCAGGAACATCCATGAGCACGTTTAGAGTATTGTTATCGGAGGCATTTAGTATGAAATTAATATTGACTCCTGACGGATGTTCCATTATTGCGACAGGTTCCGGCCCGATTGGCCCAATAATAAACTCAAATCCCAGCTTTTCATAAAACTCACGAGTAGTCTCCAAATTACTTACTCTAAGCCCAATGTGATTGATTCTTGTAATTTCTTTCATATTTAGATCATCCGTTTATCCTGATAAATAATTAAACTAAAGACTAGTTTATGAATTCCGAAAGTAAAATATCTGCATGAGCAAATCTTTGCATATAGGTCTCATCTTGCAATCGAGCTTGTATCCAGGAAATTGTTGCGGTTAGCAGAGTATCTATCTTGCCCAGATAAACAAGCTCCATCGCCAGTGAATCTCCGAAACGATTAATGATAAGTTTGTATCCGTAAGTACCGGAAATGTGTTCAAGCCTGAGCACATCCCAATCGATTGATATGTTTTTATTCGAGACTTCCATGAGCGACTCTGAGATTAAACTAAGCTCTCTCATGATCTGTAAACTGATTTCCTGTTTTTTCTTTCTGTCTTTAAGATCGTTAAAGACAAAATGCAGCCCATCTTCTGAATAATATTCCGGGTTTTCTATTTCTGATATTTTCCACTCAGCATTGATGACTATCCTTATTTTATCTTTTCCACTATCTTGCTTCTTAATATCCTCGCCACAAATTTCTTTTCTACACAACTGCTCTACAATGGCCGCATAGAGTAAACCTGAATTTTTCAGATCTGGTGTCGTTAGAATGTATGGTTTTCCATCAACCACAATAGTCGGTTCGCCATACTCTTCTATATACAAATGAATTTCAGAAGATGAATGTATTTGATCAGACACCTGTCGTAACTGTTCAGCATATTTAAGTGCCGACTGACGCCACCTGCTTTTTTTGATGTTCTGCTTTATGCCTGATGCTTCTTCCCTTCCTGATTTAATCGCCTCTCGTTCATACAACATGGCCATTTGGGTCAATGCAGTTTTGGTAAACAATGTGAGTTGTTGTTTTCCGTCATCCTCCATCTGTTTTGCAAGCTTGATCAAGTCGGCATGTTTGACCCAGGCCTGATACACGGGATCCTGAGGATAAATCCACAACGCAGGTTTATCATCAATGTAGATAAACGTTTCGGCAATGCAGACTGATGGATTGAAGAACAGAATAAATACGAAATAGAGAAATTTTACCTTAATCAATTCTGATAGTTTTAGACTGACCCCCCATCTTGAAAGAGGATTACTGCAATTGACTGATTGCATCTGACAAACGGCTGACAGGAATAATTTCCATCCCTTTAATGTTCTGTTTGGGTTGATTAGACTTAGGGATAATGGCTTTTTTGTATCCATGCTTCACCGCTTCGTTCAGTCGTTCCAGGCCATTCTGCACAGGTCTTATTTCCCCCGCAAGACCCACTTCGCCAAACACAATTAAATCCTGTGGTAGAGGCATATTTTTCAGACTGGATATGACCGCCAATAAGATGGCCAGATCGGCCGCAGTTTCAGTAATTCTAATGCCACCGACAACATTAATAAAAACATCTTGATCAGCAGTATTAATCTCTGCATGCCGATGTAATACAGCCAGCAACATTGAAAGACGGTTTTGTTCCAGACCAACACTGACGCGTCTCGGGTTGCCTAGAGGGGATGTATCAACCAACGACTGTACTTCAACAAGTAATGGTCTTGTTCCCTCTTTTGTCACCATGATAACGCTACCCGAGACCGGCTCTTCATGCCTGGATAGAAATATTGCGGAAGGATTGCTCACTTCTTTCAGTCCCTTGTCAGTCATGGCAAATACACCAATTTCATTCACTGCACCATAACGATTTTTAACAGATCGAATCACCCGGTAGCGGCTACTCGTATCACCTTCGAAGTAAAGCACTGTATCGACCATGTGTTCCAGTACCCTGGGACCTGCCAATGCACCATCTTTTGTCACGTGTCCCGCCAACAACACGGTCGTATTGGTTTGTTTTGCATAACGCACCAATTGCGCGGCGGACTCCCTGACTTGTGCCACTGAGCCAGGGGCTGACTGTAGCATCTCTGTATAAACTGTCTGAATGGAATCTATGACGATAACTTCAGGCCTCTCGACACTGACAACAGATAATATTCTTTCCAGATTATTTTCTGTTAATAATTTTATTTTATCGAGAGCCAGACCCAGACGATGACCACGAAGACTGATTTGTTGTGCCGATTCTTCACCAGAAACATAAAGTGTTTTTACGCCACCTTCATTACCTAGTGCAGAAAGCATCTGAATTAATAATGTTGATTTTCCGATACCAGGATCACCACCGATTAATGTGACGGATCCCGTGGCCAAACCACCCCCCACTGCGCGATCAAGCTCGGCCATGCCAGTGGCTAACCTGAAAGATACCTCGGTATCAATCGAATCAAGAAAACACACCTCTGCAGGAACCGCAATATGGTCTCTGTTCCTGAATGATTTTATCTGTGATGTTGCTTCGACAACAACTTCTATCACCGTATTCCACGCCAGACAGTCACCACACTGACCTGCCCACTTGTGCAGGGTCGTACCACATTCAGTACACTGATATTGAACTTTAGCCTTCGCCATAACTAAACTCTAATCGTTTATGTACTGCACATAAAACTTCGTAAGGAATTGTGTCTGCATAGTTAGCAATATCTTCAACAGGTAATCCCTCACCCCAAAGCACCACTGGATCACCTGTTTTAGCTTGCGGTTGCGTACGCAAATCAACAGTCAACATATCCATAGATGCACGACCAATAAGCTTAGCTCTTTTGCCATTCACGAGCACAGGGGTGCCTGACTTTGCATGCCGTGGGTAACCATCACCATAGCCAGCTGCAACCACCCCCACAGACATGTCTTCCGGACAGCGCCAGGTCGCACCATATCCCACAGCATCCCCCGCTTTGAGTTGTTTGACTGTAATTAGTCTGGATTGAAGTGTCATCACCGGTTGCAGTCCTTGTTGCGGATCCTGACTATCAGTAAATGGAGAAACACCATAAAGCATAATCCCTGGCCGTACCCAATCAACATGAGCATCTGGGAAAGCCATAATACCAGCGGAGTTTGCAATGGTCTTTTCGACGTTGTGATTTTCAGAAATTTGATTGAAACATCGGATTTGCTCAGAGGTCATCGGATTATCACGATCATTGGCACTGGCGAGATGTGTCATCAAACGAAACTCTTTGACACTGTTTGTTTGTTGCAATCGTGTTATTACCTGATTGACTGATTCCGGTAAAAATCCCAGACGATGCATCCCGGTATCTATTTTCAACCATACATCAATCTGTTTGCCTGCCTGGGGTTTGCATACCTGAGTTTGTTCAAGCATTTCAACTTGTGAAATATCGTGAACAACTATATCTAATCCCAATTCACTGATCTCACTCAATTCTTCTCCGGCATAAGGACCTTCAAGAAGGATGATGCGTTGTTGAATCTTTGCCTGTCGCAATTCTCTGGCCTCTTCCAGACAGGCGACACCAAAGGCATCGGCATGTTCAAGTGACTGGGCGATGTGAACAATACCATGTCCATAGGCATCTGCCTTGACGATGGCCATGATTTTAGAATCGGGGGCTAATGTACGGATACGGCTGAAATTATGACGAAGGGCGGAAAGATTAATGACAACCTTTGCCGGTCGGCTCATTCATATCCTCCTTTGGTATATCCTCCACCTGCGTATCCTCCACCAGCGAAGTCTCCACCTGATACGGGAAAATTATTGTCCGGAATATAATTTTCGAATCGTGTGTACTGACCCAGAAAAGTCAGTGGTACCATGCCGATAGGTCCATTTCGTTGTTTGGCAATAATGATCTCGGCCTTACCTTTATCCATCGTATCTTCGTTGTAGACCTCGTCCCGATAAATAAACATAATCAAGTCGGCATCTTGTTCAATCGCGCCACTTTCACGAAGATCGGACATCACTGGACGTTTGTTAGGTCGTTGTTCAAGACTTCTGTTTAACTGGGATATTGCGATGACCGGGACACTGAGTTCTTTCGCCATGGCCTTGAGTGACCGCGAGATCTCGGAGATTTCTGTCGCACGATTTTCACTGGTACCGGTAACCTGCATCAACTGCAGATAATCAATAATAACCAGATCAAGACCATTCTGTTCTCTGTAAATTCGACGGCAACGCGCCCTGATCTCAGAAGGTGTCAAGGCTGGCGTATCATCAATAAACAAACGTGTATCTTTTAAAATCTCAACGGCAGAGGTTAATCTTGGCCAGTCTTCGTCTGTGAGCTTCCCGGTACGTATCTTATGTTGATCAATCCTGCCCAGGGAAGACATCATGCGCATGGCCAATGAGTCGCCGGGCATTTCCATACTAAACACGAGAACTGTAAGTTTTTCCTTAATCACAGCATGCTCAGCAATGTTGATTGCCAGGGCTGTTTTACCCATGGAAGGTCGACCGGCGATGATGATCAGATCAGAAGGTTGCAGTCCGGCTGTTTTTTCATCAAGATCTTCATAACCTGTTGCAACACCGGTGATCGGACTATCTCGATGAAACAATTCATCAATTTTATCCAACGCGTTTACCAGCAGATCTTTAATGGTGGCGTAATTTCTACGACCTTTCGATTCTTTTTCGGCAATCTCAAATACAGTTTTTTCCGCAAGATCCAGTATCTGCTCATTGGTCTGCCCCTCAGGATTAAAGACACTCTCACTGATGGTATTGGTCGCCTGAATAAGCTGCCTTAAGACAGAACGTTTTCTAACGATGTCGGCATAGGCTTTGATATTACTAGCACCGGGTGTTCTTTCTGCGAGGGCAGCGAGGTAAGTTAAACCACCAGCATCATCCAGTTGCTGATGGCTATCCAGCCATTCTGTAACGGTGACAACGTCAAATGGTTGTCCTTCATCATCAAGCTGAGAAATTGCGCGAAATATTGCGCGGTGATCCTTGCGGTAAAAATCATCTTCTGAAACTCTTTCAGAAACATGTTCCCAGACACTATTACTAATAAGAAGGCCGCCCAATACCGCCTGTTCTGCCTCAATAGAATGAGGTGGAATCTTTAACGAAGCTGTTTCTCTATCGACAGCTTCAGGCGACTGTGCGATATCCTGCATTCACCCCTCCTGAAGGAGTTTGTGATTGATAATCAGGTCGGGAGACACTGTTGAATATTAACTCTTTTCAGCAATAACAATAACTTTAACCCTGGCATCAACTTCTGCATGTAAATGTACGTCAACCTCAAACTCACCTAACGCCCTTAGAGGCCCTTCTGGCAGACGAACTTCATTTTTAGCCAACTCAGCACCTGCTGCTGTAACGGCTTCTGCAATATCGGCACCACTGACGGAACCAAATAATTTGCCTTCATCACCGGCTATCCTTTCCAGTGTAATTTCTATTCCATTAAGCTTTTCAGTACGGGCCGTTGCTATACTTGATAAATCTGTCTGAGCTTTTTCAAGTTCAGCGCGACGCCCCTCAAATTTTTCAACGTTCTCTGCCGTTGCGGACACTGCTTTACCTACCGGGATAAGATAATTACGGCCATAACCTGCCTTGACATTGACCTGGTCACCCAAATCACCCAGTTTGTTAATTTTTTCTAGTAATATGACTTCCATCTAACTTTCCTCACTCTCTGAAACACACCTTATCATAATTCATGACCGAACATAATTCATGGCTGATCATTATCGTTGGAACTGTTTATCTCCCGATTTATCCAAGAATCAACCAGCCCCAGACAGGCAACTATGAGGATTGCCTGTGGCATAATAATCAGCAAAAGATACATCACCACCAACCAAACCTGAGGTAATTTTTTTGCATTCACAATCCTGTGTACTGACGCCAGTCCCTGAAATAAATACATAAAAATCACAACGACCAGTATATCCAGACCTGCCGAGCCCTGTTGTTCACCGCTGCTAAAGAGCAGAATTATCCCTACTAGTGACAGGAAAATAACTGCACCTGGTAACCTCAATGCATAGAACTCTGACCTGAAACCACCTGGGTTAAACAGTAGCGATTGCCACCATCGTGATAGCAATGATGTGACGATCAGGCTACTAGCAATAGCGCCTGCCATAATGGCGTTCATAGCGGGTGCTGCCTGTACCAGAATATCCTGATACTGCTCGCCACCACCCTCAGGAAATGCATTGTTAATCCATAATTCCATCCACTGCTGCCACCATGCCGGAACATCGGCGATTAACCAGTGCAACACCAGTACACATACAGCGGCTATGGATCCTGCGGCAAAAACCAGCCAACCCTGTGAATGTGTTTGCCTCAGGATACTGCAGCAAATATATACTGGGACCCAAATTCCAAGGGCAAATGCAAATGCTACCTGGGGATTTACACCGATTACAGCAACAAACAGGACTACCGCTAATAAACAAACAAGTAGCACCTGCATCCCATACACAGGCCCTTTTCTCAGGATAATCAGGCCTGCAGGGACTCCACTTAACAAGTACGAAAATGGTGGAATAAACATTGAAACCACTGTGAACAGGCTAATAGCAGTCACTGCTTGCAGACGTCCAAGCAACATATAACCGCCAAGTGCACGCATATCTTAACTCACTCAATATGTATCTGAAGAAAGATTCATCAGATACTCGAAGTAACTATTTATAAACTGTTAGTGTGAATCACAATAAGGCAACAATGCCAGGAAACGCGCACGCTTGATTGCTGTCACAAGTTGTCTCTGGTAACGCGCCTTGGTACCGGAGATTCTGCTTGGAACAATCTTGCCTGTTTCAGTCAGGTAATTTTTCAATGTATTCACATCTTTATAATCAATTTCTTTGACGCCATCAGCGGTGAATTTGCAATAACGTTTACGACGAAAATAACGTGACATTCTATTAATCCTCTGTTTTTTCAGTGGTTTCTTCGGCAGCATCCTCAACTACTTCAGTAACTTCTTCGGAGGCATTCTCAACGACTTCAGTTACTTCTTCGCTTGCTGTCTCAGCAGGAACTTCAGTTGCTTCCTCTGCTTTTGCTTTAGCTTCAGCTCGAGCTTTTTCTGCTGCCTCTGCTGCAACTCTTGCTCTTGCTTCTGCCTCAGCTCTAAGCTTCGTAGCGGCCTCTTCCTCTTCCTTCATTTTTGCAAATAATGACGCCTCAGTCACAGGCTCATCACGTTTGATAATGAGATTTCTGATAACGGCATCGTTAAATCTGAAGGCACTCCCCAGCTCTTCTAAGACCTCGGCGCCACACTCAATATTCATTAGCACGTAATGCGCCTTGTGAATCTTGTTAATTGGGTAGGCAAGGAGACGACGTCCCCAGTCTTCGAGACGGTGGATAGCACCACCACTTGATTCAATCATGGTACGGTACCGCTCAATCATGGCAGGTACCTGTTCACTCTGATCCGGATGGACCATGAACACAACTTCGTAATGTCGCATTTTTGTAACCCTCTTGGTTTTAGCAGCCCCCTGACTATCAATATTGCTATTTCACAGTGGAGCAAGAATTAAAGAACGCAGGATTTTAGTGGATTTAACAGGAATATTCAATCAAGCAGGGCAAATTCCGGTGATTCGTCATCAGCAGACGCCACAAGGCAAAGATTCAAATGAATCCTAAGTCCCTGTTTTCAGCCTTGGCACTGCCGCCAATAGCTTCTGTGTATATGGATCCTGAGGATTAGTTAATACTTCATCCACTGTCCCCTGCTCTACAATCTTGCCCTGGTACATGACGGCAACATAATGTGCCAGATATTCAACCACGCTGATATTGTGCGTAATAAACAAATAGCTCAGGCCCATATTTCTTTGCAGATCTTTAAGCAGATCAAGAATTTGCGCCTGTACAGAGACATCCAGCGCGCTGGTGGGTTCATCACAAACAATGAGTTTCGGTTCGACAGCCAGGGCCCTGGCGATACATATTCTCTGCCGCTGCCCACCTGAGAACTCATGTGGATAGCGACTTTTATGGTTCGGTTCAAGGCCCACCTGTTCAAGCAACTCATCAACACGTTTCAGTCGCTGTTGTTTTGAACCACCTATTCCCTGAGCAACCATGCCTTCAGCAATCACATCAGCTATCATCATGCGTGGATTCATTGATGAATAGGGATCCTGAAATACAATTTGTATATCGGATCGTTTCTGTCTCAAGGCCTTACCCTTTAACTGCGTAAGTTCCTGACCATCAAAAACCACACTACCATCAGATGCATGTAGTAATTGCAAAATACCCTTACCAAAGGTGGTCTTTCCTGAGCCTGATTCACCAACCATGGCAAGTGTTTGTCCACTATATATATCAATAGACACACCATCTACCGCACGCACAAAACCAACAGTTTTTTTCAAAAGTCCTTTCTTTATCGGGAAATGTACTTTCAGATCGCGCACTTTTAACAGAAGATGTGAGTCGGTATCTTTCACTGTTGTGTGTCTGGACTGTGCTTCGGAATCTCGTTTGGCCTTACTCGGTAGTGCAGCAAACAATTCCTGAGAATAAGGATGCACTGGGTGTGCATAAAAAGAATCTCTGGAATTCTGTTCAACGATCTTGCCATAGCGCATCACCGCAACATCATCTGCCATTTCAGATGCCACCGCCAAATCATGCGTAATAAATAAAATTGCCATGCCAGTATCTTTTTGTATCTGTCGCAGAAGATCCAGCACCTGGGCCTGTATGGTGACATCCAGGGCCGTTGTTGGCTCATCAGCAATTAACAGGTCGGGTTCACCCGCTAAGGCAATGGCGATCATTATTCTTTGTTTCATGCCACCAGAGAACTGATGTGGATATTCACTGATTCGTCTTTCAGCTTCCGGGATACCTACAGATTCGAGTAATTCAATGGTTCGTCGGCGCTGTTCAATGCCACGCAAGTTTTTATGTCGCTTTAATGTCTCACCAATCTGCTGGCCTACAGAAAGCACGGGGTTAAGTGATGTCTGTGGCTCCTGGAATATCATAGCAATACGTCCGCCACGAATATCGCGCATTGCGAACTCGGGCAAAGCAAGCAGATCTTTATCATCGAGGAAAATATTACCTTGATTAATACGTGCCGCAGCAGGTAATAAACGCATGATTGACAAGGCAGTGATTGATTTCCCACTGCCCGACTCACCGAGGAGTGCGAAGGTCTCGCCACGATTGATTGAGAAACTCACATCGTCAACAACAAACTCAGTCTGCTCATCATGGCCAAATGATGTTTGTAGATTGACTACCTGAAGTAAAGGTGAACTCATGTCCGCATTATACGGCCAATAGTGTCATGTCTGAAATATGTACAGGAAGTACAGTAGTAGTTGCCGAGCGGTAAGCCTGTATCCTTGAGGTACGACAAGCGCAGCTTATATAGTTTCGTTATCAAGTTTTGGAGGAATATTACGTGGCTTCCTGTTTTCGTCCAGGGCAACGAAAGTCAACTCTGCCTCCGTAACCTTTATCGTTTTCAGATTGCCCGGATTCCTTTGAGCATAAACTTCGACCTTTACGGTAAGTGAAGTTCGACCTACTTTAATTACGTCAGAATAACAACTGATTAAATCACCGGGAAAAACTGGGTGATGGAATTCAAATGAGTTTACAGCAACAGTTACCACTCTGCCTCTGGCACGTTCCAGCGCGGCAATACTCCCGGCGATGTCTACCTGTGACATTATCCATCCACCAAAGATAGTCCCCGCAGAATTGGTGTCCGCAGGCATTGCCGCAACGCGGATAGCCGGTTGTTTATCGGGTAACGTCGTACATTTTCTGATCATACAGTATGTCCCTCATACATTGCGTCAATCTGTTGCTGAAACTTTTCCATAACCCTGGGTCTTTTTACCTTGAGTGTTGGTGTCAGAAGACCCTGTTCTATGGTCCAGGGTTCCAGTGTGCATGTTATTTTCCTGATTTGTGCATAACCCGGAAAATTATGCAAATCACGAGAGATTCTTTTTAACAGGATCTGTTCAACCTCTGGTTTGCTAAAATCATTCTTCGCAAACCCCATCCTTCTGGAAAATCGTTTCCATTGCTCTTTTTCCAGTACAGCAATCGCCACTAAATAGGGCCTTGCTTCACCCATGATCATCACTTGTTCAAACAATGCATCATCCGCGATCGCCATTTCCATATCTGCCGGCGAGACCTTTTCACCATTGGCCATGACAATGATCTCTTTCAGTCTTCCGGTAATATAAATATAGCCATCTTCGATCCTCGCTTTGTCTCCGGTATGCAACCAACCATCTTTAATTACCCTGCGTGTCTCTTCAGGGCTATTCCAGTATCCCATCATCACGTTGTCACCCCTGGCCAGCAATTCATCATTCTCTCCAATACGGACTTCGACACCCGGGAACACTAACCCAATACTGGCCGGTATATTATGCTTCAGTCGATTAGCGCTGATAACAGGGCTGCTCTCAGTCAGCCCATAGCCTTGTAATATCGGGATGCCAAGCCCAATAAATATTCGTGAAATGCTGGGTGCAATGGGTGCGCCACCACAAATAGCACCCCTTAAGTTGCCGCCGAAACGATTCTGTATTTTTTTTGCAACAAGTAAATAGAGTAATGGCCACAGTAATATTGATGATGAATATCTTGCCCTTCCTTGTGCATATTCGAAACGCCTCCATCCCACATCAACTGTCAGCTTAAACAGCAACCATATCAATTTTGGTTTGTTATCAAGTTCTTCTTTTATTTTTACATAGATGCGTTCAAATATTCTGGGTACCGTAACCAGACGAGTCGGCCTGATCCTCAATAAATCTTCAGCAAGCCCAGGAATACTTCGAGCAAATGCAACCGTCGCCCCTGACATCATCGGCAAATAATAACCTGCCGTTCGCTCGAGCGTGTGTGAGAGAGGCAAAAATGAAAGGAACGTATCTTTATCTGTTACAAGGATACTTCTTAAGCCACTATATGCATTACACAAGATGTTACGATGGCTGAGCATGACCCCCTTTGCATTGCCTGTGGTTCCGGATGTGTAAACGATGGTAGCCAGTTCATCGGCATCAGATTCTTCACTGATTAATCCATTTTCATTCTCTTTTAGCCAATTTTTCAAGCTAATAAATTTAGCTTCATTCGCTACGTCAAACTCTTCAATTGAAACAACACGACTTATGCCATCGAAACAGTGAGGGTTCTGACTAAGATTTGACCATTGCTCGTGATCACCAATGACTAATAATTTTGCATCACAATCCCTGAGAATATAGGTAGCATTATCTGCACGATCCTGAGTGTAAAGTGGTACAAGAACCAGACCCAAACCCAGGGCAGCTTGATCAAAAATTACCCATTCGCGACAGTTGTTTGCCATGATTGCAACACGATCACCTTTCTCTAGTGATTCTTTCTGTAGTGCTGCCTGCCAGCGTGCAACTTCAACACCCATCTCTTCCCAGGTTGATTCTTTCCAGAGGCTATGCTCATGATCAAAATAACGGTAGGCAATGCCCTCGGGAGACCGCTTGACCCTCTCTCTAAACAGGCCCGGAATGGTCACAGCAATGTCTGCCGAAATCGCCGAGGTATGGATATTTACTTCAACTGATGGATCTGATGTATAAATGGTTTCGTCAGGCACGCATAGGCTCCTTATGCCAGTACTTTAAAATGATCACCCTAGACAGTTTTCCAACCCGCATCCGCAGCGAATTGATTTCCGTATTTACCTTCAAGCTCTTTTAGCCGATCGATAACGACCTGCCGACCCCTTTGTTCCATGTAATGCATTGGACCACCCAGAAAGGGGGCGAATCCAGTTCCAAAGATCAAGCCGACATCAAGCATATCCTTATCTTCAATCACACCTTCTCGCAAACAGGCGATAGATTCATTCAACATCTGTAATATAAGTCTGTCGGCAATATCTTCTGCTTGCTGACTCGTGCTATCGGCATTCGCTTTGGTTTTCACCTGTTTGCCTTTTTGATATTTATAAAATCCCTGTCCACTTTTTACCCCGAGCTCTCCTGCTTCGACTTTTTTACGTAATGCCTCTGGAACATTTAAACCCAGGGCTGCACCTAAAATTTCAGCAACAGACAAACAAATATCGAGTCCGACTGTATCAGCTAAAAAAATTGGTCCCATGGGCATACCAAAATCGGTTGCCGCTTTATCAATTACCTGGCCAGGGACACCCTCCTCCAGTAAATTAACCGCTTCCATGAGATAAGGCATTAAAATTCGATTCACCAGAAATCCCGGAGAACTTTTTACAGGCAAGGGCAGGCGATCAATACAACGACAAAATTTTGCTGCCTTGTTTTTATTTTCCTGAGTTGTGTTATTTCCTTCGACAATTTCTACCAACTGCATCTTGGCAACTGGATTAAAGAAATGTATCCCCACCAATCTGTCAGGTTGTTTCAATGTTTCGCTCAACTCATCCAGCGGGATGCTTGAAGTGTTAGTGGCAAGAATAGCCTCCGGTTTTAATAAAGGTTCTAGCTTGCTGAACAACTCCTGTTTTGCTTCCTTATTTTCAATAATTGCTTCGATGACGACATCTGCATTTTTAACACCAAGGCCCTTGTGATCAGGGATCAACCTGTCTTTGGCCGCCTGAACCAGATGTGGCACCTTCAGGCGTTTCTTGAATAATGCATGAGCACGTTTGATTGCCGGAGCAATAAATTTAGGTTCCCGATCCTGTAATGTCACCGTCATACCTTTAAATGCACACCAGGCTGCAATATCACCACCCATGATCCCTGCACCAATCACATGGACATGCTGCGGTTGAAAATCAACACCCTTACCCAGAGATTTAAGCCGTTCCTGTAACAGAAAGACACGGACCAGATTTTGTGCCGTACCTTCTGTCATCAAACCAGCGACTGAGACAGCTTCTTCCAGAAGCATAGTGCGCTCATCACCACCGTATTTTTCCCACAAATTGATCAGCGCATAAGGTGCCGGATAATGTGCTTCCGGTGCGCGTTTGGCCACCTGCTTACGCAGGTACTTTGCCAAAAGAGGCCTTGCAACAGCGGAATTGGCAAGCGACACAAGTTTGCCTGCCTGTCTTTTTTTCGGACGCCTTAAAATCAACATCTTCGCCGCCCGCTTCAGATGCCTCTGCGCTGTTATCTTATCGACAATGCCCATCTTCTTTGCAGCACGCGCATTCACCGTTCGCCCACTTAACATTAGATCCATGGCAGCTGGTGCACCAATCAAACGAGGCATACGCATAGTTCCGCCCCAGCCGGGATGAATCCCCAGCAGCACCTCAGGCAAACCGAGTCGTGTCCCGGGATCATCCAGAGCGATACGGTAATCACATGCCAGTGACATCTCCAACCCACCCCCCAGACAAAACCCATTGATCAAACTCAAGCTTGGAAAAGGTAATGCCTCGAGTTTGTCAAAGGCAGACTGCCCGACCCTGATTAGTTCGAGTGCCTCTTCCTTACTCTCAAGTTGGGTAAATTCTTCTATATTTGCACCTGCGATAAATCCATTTTCCTTGTCTGAAAGAATGATTAATCCCTTTGGATTT